>Ga0256836_1000346_pt1 | contig 26097 bp, 21 predicted proteins | sample 4561380metaG_FD_185974 | JGI IMG/M metagenome (GOLD analysis project Ga0256836, IMG submission 185974) | Hydrothermal vent microbial communities from Guaymas Basin, Mexico - 4561-380 | ecosystem: Environmental > Aquatic > Marine > Hydrothermal vents | place: Mexico: Guaymas Basin | collected...
CTGCTGCAGCTTCTTTAACTTCATTTGCAGTTTCTTTTACTGCTGACTCTACAGCTGCTTTTGCTTCTGTAACCTCTGTTTTTACTGACGATTGTGCCTCTTTAGCTTCGTTTACGGCTTGCTTATGCTCGCTCTTTTGATCACTACAAGCAACTAAGAATAGTGCTAGAACTGATGAAAGTATAATTTTATTCATACTATCTCCTTGATTTTGTTTTTATTTATGAGCATAATAGCAATTATTTGCTAATAGCAGATAAATCAATTTTCGATATAATTACGTATTAATATACTAAAGAGTACAAAAGATGAATTTTAAACCCTATCCCTTTGAAAAACTAAATGATTTACTTCAAAACATCACACCAAATCCTGACTTTGCTCCGGCGATCTTAACTATTGGCGAGCCACAGTTTGAGACACCTGATTTTATACAAAAAGAGCTCTGCGACTCTGCCACACTCTTAAAAAAGTACCCAAAAACAGGTGGTGAGGCGATACTGCGTGAGGCGATGCGTGGATTTGTTGCACGCCGTTTCAATGTAGAACTCAGCAATGAACAGATCATTCCTACATTTGGAACGCGTGAGGTACTTTTTAACTTTCCACAGTTTTTACTACTTGAAAAAGCCAACTCTGTGATGGCCTACACAAACCCATTTTATCAGATCTACGAAGGTGCAGCCATCGCTACAAACTCTGAAGTTATCCATATTAACTTGACAAAAGAGAACAACTTCAAACCACAAGTAAACGAAGAAGAGCTAAGCCGCTGTGATCTTGTTATTATCAACTTTCCCAGTAATCCGACAACTGCCACACTCAGCCTAGAAGAGCTTGGTGAATGGGTAAAGCTCTCGCAAAAACACAACTTTGTACTCTTAAATGATGAATGCTACAGTGAACTCTACACAGACGAGGCTATACCTTCACTTCTTGAAGCTGCAAAATATGTCGGCAATGATGACTTTACAAATATTCTAGTTATCAACTCTATCTCAAAACGCTCATCTGCACCTGGACTTCGCTCAGGATTTATCGCCGGTGATGCGAAGATTTTAAAAGATTATATGAAGTTTCGTACCTATGTTGGCTGTGCATCTCCTCTGCCGCTCCAGCACGCTGCAGCAGCTGCTTGGAGAGAGGAGAGCCATGTAGAGAGCGCAAGAGCAATTTACAAAGAGAATCTCCAGCTAGCCCGTGAGATCTTAGACGTAGATGTACCAAAAGCGACATTTTATGTATGGCTTGAAGTTGGCGATGCTCTTGAAGTTACAAAAAAACTCTATGAACGCTACCATGTAAAAGTGCTTCCGGGTGAGTTTCTCTCACGCGAAGACAAAAACGGCGTAAATCCTGGCAAAGGGTTCATACGTATAGCGCTTGTAGAAGATCCAAAAAAGACAAAAGATGCATTACAAAGAATTAAGGAGTGTTTAAGTGAGTAACAAAGTAGAAGATTTAAAGAAAAAAGTACTTGATGCCCAAAAAGAGGGAGACATTGCCTCTTTATATGTTTTAGAACAAGAGGCACATGAGACCTTTGATGAAGATACACTCCACGGCTACTATGCCAACATCTTAGATCTTGCACTAGAGAAGCTTACAAAGACTCTGGGTGAGCACAGACGCATGGATATGAACGAAGTTCAAGACTTTGCAACACTGCGCGCACTGTATGAGTACGCTATGGAACACTACAGCGTAGGTAAAGCAAGTGACGCAGCTGCCCTTTTTGAAGTGCTCTCAGGTTTGAGTAACGATGAGAAGTTCTCAAAAGCCATGAAACTGCACCAGGCAGCAGCAACAGAGGGTATGGAGATTGATGACTTCTTAGAAAAAGTTGCTAATTTACAAGCAACTGAGAAAGCGGGAAAATGGTATGTCTCAGAGTTTTCAAAAGAGGCACAGAACTTGCTGAATAAATTAGAAAAAAAAGAGTCAAAGTAATGCAAAAACTACACTTCATAGGTATCGGCGGTATAGGAATCTCAGGACTTGCTCAATATATGCACTACAAAGGGCATGAGGTAAGTGGCTCAGACATTAAAAAGACACTTATCACACAAAAACTTGAAGATATGAACATAAATATCACTGTCCCTCACGCAGCCTCGGCAATAACAAACCAGGAGCTGGTAGTTCACTCTGCTATCATTCGCCCTGATAATCCGGAAGTAGTAGCCGCAAAAGAAAAAGGCATCGAAGTTCTCGCACGCCGAGAAGCACTCCCTAAAATTCTAGCTGACAAAAAAGTCTACTCAGTAGCCGGTGCACACGGCAAGAGTACAACTACAGCTATTTTGGCAGCCATTATGGATGGTTCTGCCATTATCGGTGCTGAGTCAAAGTCATTTGGCTCAAATGTCCGCTACGATGCAGAGAATGATGTGATGATCTTTGAAGCAGATGAGAGTGACGGCAGTTTTATAAACTCCAATCCACACTGCGCTATTGTCATAAATGCCGAACCAGAGCACATGGAGTACTATGACTACAACTATGAACGTTTTTATGAGTCATACAAAACCTTTATCTCTTTGGCAAAGGAGCGTGTTCTCAATGCCGAAGACCCATTTTTAGCGACACTGACTGATAGCGTAGATGCTACATGGCTCTACCCTTCTAAGGACATAAAAAATATAAAGTATGTCCTTATAGAGAATGAACCACACACTCGTTTTGAACTTAAAGATCTTGGTTCTTTTGATGTTTGGGGCTTTGGAAAGCACATCGCTTTGGATGCAGCTTTAGCTATTCTTGCGGCACAAAAGACGATGGATATAGAAGAGATTCGTAAAAAACTACTTACTTTCAAAGGTATCAAAAAGCGCTTTGACATTGTTGGTGCAGAGGAAAACAGTGTCATCATCGATGACTACGGACACCACCCGACAGAAATAAAAGCGACATTTGAGTCCGTAAAAGAGTATGCACAACTTAAAGGCTTTGACAAGATCACAGCTATCTGGCAGCCACACAAGTACTCTAGAACGATTGATAATCTTGAAGAGTTTATCAAATGTTTCCAAGGAGCAGATGAGCTTATCATCCTCCCTGTCTGGGCAGCAAGTGAAGCACCACGTGAGATAGACTTTGCACAGAAGTTTAAAGGCTACAATCTCACACTTGCAGATACAATCAAACGCTCCAACAATCACATAACAGTCGTCAAAGACAACAAAGATTTAAAAACGCTAGACAATGGTCTTATCATCGGCTTTGGTGCCGGTGATATCACCTACCAGATACGAGGAGTCAGTTAGTGGCTTACCTCTATGGTCTGCTCATCGTCGCACTGCTCTCTTTGGCTATTCACTACTTCACAGAGTTAGATAAAAAAGAGAAGCTTGCTATTGCAACAGGACTGCTTCTTGCCATTCTTGGAGCTATTGCCTATAACAAATACCAAGATGCCCAAAGAGAGAAGATGCTTGAAGTCATCGTAAAATACAAACAGGGCAAGACCATCCACTGTAATGGTCGCGAAGTCAATGCCTCTACATACTCTCTTAGTATTGGCACATACACATTTATAGGAAAGAAAAACACTCCGCATTATGCCGAGATGATAGATGCATACCAATGTCAGTAGATAAAAAAGAAAACAAAATCCAAAAACTCATAACACAACTTGACCTCACGCAACACATTGAGGAGTTTGAAAGCTTCTTCTCACGTAGCCATACCCTCTACATAGAGGGTGACCAGGAACTGCACTTTCGCTACATCAAAGCACTTGACTCAATAGAGTTCAAAGCACCTCCAAAGGTTGCTGATTTTACAGAGATAAAACTACATCTTAAAAAACATGGTGTGCTTCGTTTTGAGCAGATTTTTGAGATAGTAAAAGTCGTACGCTACTTTCGATACCTCAAAAAACGCGAGATAGAAGGCCTCATAGGTGAGTGGATAGCAAAGATAGAAGTTCCTGAGAGCTTTTTAGAGATAGAGAAGTACTTCACGCATGACGGCAAGTTTGAAGAGAATCTTGATGAGCAGCTCTTTGGACTCTCAGAACGTCAAAAAGAGTACAAAAACGAAATAAGTTCTGCTATGAAGCGTCTTATGCACAGCTCAAAACTTGCAGGTTATCTTGTAGATACACAGGTACACTACATAAACAACGAAGAGGCTCTTCTTGTTCGCGGTGGCTTTAACCATGTACTCAAAGGCTCTGTTGTTGGACGCTCAAGCGGAGGCTTTTTCTATGTAGTGCCAGACAGCATCCTAAAAACAAAAGCCAAAATCCGCACCATTGAGCAAGAGCGTGAGGCGATCTTCTATGAGTATGCAAAAGAGTTCTCACAAAAGCTAGAGCAGCTTCTGCCCTTTATTAACTTTATAGACAAAGAGTTTACCCGTTTTGACAACTATCAAGCGCGTGTTTTGTTTGCACGCAGTAAAAATCTTGAACTGCTTAAGAGCAAAAAAGACTCTAAAATCATTCTTAAAGATTTCATCCACCCTGCCCTGCACCATGCCAAGCCTATCAATGTGGACTTCTCTAAAAATATTCTCATGATAACAGGGGTCAATGCCGGTGGTAAAACAATGCTGCTAAAATCCATCTTGGCAGCCGCTTTTATGGCAAAGTACATCATCCCTATGAAACTCAATGAGAACAAGTCTCACATCGGTAACTTTAAAGCCATCGAGGCTATCATCGATGACCCGCAAAATGTCAAAAATGACATCTCAACCTTTGCCGGTCGTATGCAGCAGTTCTCCCAGCTCTTTAGCTATAAAAATGCTCTCATCGGTGTTGATGAGATAGAGCTAGGAACTGACTCAGATGAGGCAGCAGCGCTCTTTAAGGTCATCTTAGATGACCTTATCAAACGAGGGCATAAAGTAGTAGTCACTACTCACCACAAACGCCTCGCTGCTTTAATGGCAGACCGTGATGATGTAGAGCTGATGGCTGCCATCTATGATGAAGAGGCTCGTCGTCCGACCTATGAGTTTATGCAAGGTATCATCGGAAAGAGTTACGCTTTTGAGACAGCTTCACGCTACGGCATAGCCAACAACCTTGTCAATGAAGCAAAAAAGGTCTATGGAGACAACTCTGAAAAGCTCTCCATGCTCATCGAGAGAGGAAGCCAACTTGAGCGTGAGCTCAAACACAAACACAAAGAGGTGGATAGCAAACTCGAAGAGCTGCGCAAAAAAGAGCTTGCACTAAAAGAGCAAAAAGAGCAGCTCCACCAAGAGCTTATCAAACAAAAAGCCGAGCTAAAACGCGAATATGAGGGTGCAATAGAAGCAGCCAAAAAAGCAGCCCGCGCAGGTGATACAAAAGAGATTCACCGTGCGATGAACAAGGCTAAAAAGAGCCTCCCTAAAGAGCAGACAGAGAAGATTCAAAGAGATGTCAGCTTCAGAGTCGGCGATGAAGTAAAATACCACTCACAAAGCGGTGTCATTACTGCGATGAAGGGCAAAAATGAGGCCATTGTCGAAGTAAATGGGATGAAAGTGCGTGTTAAGACAAAACACCTCAAACATACAAAAATCGTCAAGCCTAAAAAACGCACCGATATCAGCCTCAATGTCACCAAAAAAGCGGGTCTAAAGTGTGACCTTCACGGTATGCGCGCAGATGAGGCGTGTGAAGTGCTTGACAAGTTCTTAAATGATGCGCTCATCAATGGCTGGGATGAAGTTATCGTCTATCACGGCATAGGTACTGGAAAGCTCTCTTATGCAGTCAAAGAGTTTTTAAAAACACACCCACGTGTAAAAGGCTTTGAAGATGCGCCGCAGCATATGGGTGGCTTTGGTGCCAAAGTGGTACATCTCTAAGTATGAGTACGCTCACGCAAGCAGATATCATTGCTGATGAGGCGGAGTTTATGCTCTTTTACAAACCTGCTGGGATGAACTTCCACTGTGAAGATGGCAAAGCCGGCTTTGTAGTGCTTGCTCAAGAGCTTATGCAGACAAAAGAGCTCTACAGTGTACACCGCCTTGACAAGATGACATCGGGGCTTATTTTACTAGCCAAATCATCCAAGGCAGCAAACAGCTTAGCAACAATGTTTGCAGCGCGTGAGATAGAGAAGTACTACATTGCTATCAGCACGAGAAAACCAAAGAAGAAACAGGGCTGGATAAAAGCAGATATGGCTCCCTCACGCAGAGGCAGCTACAAGTTGCTGCAGACAAAAAATGACCCTGCCATCACGCAGTTTCACTCAACATCCATTCGACCAAATGAACGACTCTTTTTACTCAAACTCCACACAGGAAAAACACACCAGATACGAGTAGCTTTAAAAAGCATCGGTGCACCTATAGCCGGAGATATTCGCTACGCAGATGCAAATGAGGCAAAAAAAGAGGATCGTGGATACCTGCACGCCTATGCGCTGCGTTTTACTCTTAATAATGAAACTCACACTTACATTCTGCCTCCGCGTGAGGGAGAACGCTTTTGTACAGCAGAGTTAGATACTATCTTACGTGAGCAATACAAGAAACCATGGGAGCTTTTTTAATGGCAAAAAAAGTAGCGATAATCGGTGGCGGAGCAAGTGGGCTCTTTAGTGCCATACTCTGTGCTGAGCGTGGATGTGAAGTAACTCTTTTTGAACAGAACAACAAACTTGCAAAGAAGATTCTAGTCTCAGGAAATGGACGCTGTAACATCACCAACAAAAATCTCTCAAAAGATGACTACTTTGGGCAAAATCCTAGCTTTGTCAGCTATGCATTAGAGCAGTTTGGATTTAAAAAGTTTCAAAACTATATGGAGTCAATGGGTCTGCTGCTTGATGTAAAAGAGGATGGCAGAGCCTATCCACTTAGCAATGAAGCCAAAAGTGTAGCACGCCTCTTTGAAGAAAGAGCTCGTGAGCTGGGTGTCATCTTCCATCTCAATGCAAAGATAAACTCCATAAAAGAGTTTTTAAACACATATAATGCAGTTATTGTAGCAACAGGCTCACGCGCGGCAAGCCACCTTGGCGGATGCAGTGACGGAGAAGCATTTGCGCAGCAGTTTGGACACAACATTATCCCAGCCTATCCATCACTTGTACAGCTTGAAATTGACTCCAAAACAGTGCATAAAATGGCAGGAGCAAAAGTCGATGGAGAAGTAACTCTGCTTGTCAATCATCAAAAAGAGCTCAGTGCCAGTGGGGACATCCTCTTCACAAACTATGGAGTCTCCGGTTTTGCCATACTAGACATCTCTCAACGTGCAAGTCAGGCACTCTTGGAGTTTGCTCACGTGAGCATTGCGCTCAATCTTCTGCCTCGCTTTAGCATGCAACAACTTGCCACTCACATTAGCAATGTAGCAAAAAAGCGTCCCGAATACTCAATTCTTGACATTTTAGTAGGGCTTTTGCCTATCAAAATAGCTACAAACCTCCTTGATGCTGTGGGTATTGCTCACGACACAAAAGCAGGTGCCATAAACCCTAAAATCGCCAAAAAGATAGCCAACACCATCACAAACTGGCGTTTTGAGGTAGAAGACACGCATGGATTTCGTCATGCAGAGGTCAGTGGCGGCGGTGTTGATGTAAGTGAAATCAATCCAAAAACTTTTGAATCTCTCAAACAAAAGGATCTCTACTTCACAGGAGAGGTTTTAGACATAGTAGGACGACGGGGCGGATACAACTTCGCTTTTGCATGGGCGAGTGCCTATTTGGCAGTGCAAAACATAACAAAAAAATAATTTGCTATAATAACTAAAACAAAAAAGGTTACATAATGTCAACACCTCTTATAATTATCATTGTTTTACTTATCATTCTTGTCTTAATGTACAACTCTCTGGTTGCAAAGAAAAATCAGGTTGATAATATCTTTGCATCTGTCGATGCCCAACTCAAAAAGCGTTATGACCTCATTCCAAACCTTGTTGCCTCTGTCTCAAAATATATGGAACATGAAAAGTCTATCTTGGAAGAGATTACAAAACTTCGAAGTGAAGCAAACAAACCAAACCTTTCAGAAAAAGAGAAAATCGATTTGGATGCAAAAGTAAGTTCTGCGCTTGGCTCTATTATGGTTGCCGTTGAGAACTACCCGGAACTCAAAGCAAATGAAAACGTAATGCACCTGCAACGCTCACTCAATGAGGTAGAAGAGCAAATTGCCGCAGCGCGTCGTGCTTACAATCAAGCAGTTACAGACTATAACAATGCTCTGGAGATGATACCGACAAACTTTATGGCCAGTGCTATGGGGTATAAACCAAAAGATGTTTTTGTCATTACAGATGAAGAGAGAAAAAACCTTGATGTAGGTGAGCTTTTTAACAGATAAAATTGATGAAAAGCATCAGCCAACTTACCGATTTTTACTACAATAAACTCTATCCTGAGCTAAAAATACTCGAAGAAGAGCGAAAAAAGATAAAAAAGCGTATTATCAAGATCGGTACTCTTTATCTTTTATTTGTTGCTCTTATCTCATTTTTTCTCTACAAAAGCTTTTCACTTGATATTCTCGCTTTTTTTCTTATCTTTGCATTAGCAGCGACAAAGTGGTTATATACCTATCTTATTAAAGATTACAATATTGACTTTAAACATAAAATCATTGCTCCTCTTATTAGCCACATAGATAAAACACTCAACTATACTCCAACACAACATATCTCCAGTGCAGCTTTTAATCGCTCACGCCTTTTTGCAACAAGACCAGACAGAGTAAGTGGCAATGATTATGTAAAAGGTACTATTGATGGCATTGCTATTGAATTTTCTGATCTCCTTGCAGAAAAAAAGCACAGAGATTCAAAAGGCAGAGAGTCTTGGGAAACGATCTTTTTAGGACTCTTTATTGTCTCTGAATTTCCAAAACACTTTCATGGAGAGACCGTCGTATTACCTGACAGCGCCCAAAAGATATTTGGAGATCTTCTTGGAGGATGGCTGCAAAAGAACAACGGCTCACGCAGTGAACTAGTCAAGATGGATAACATTGAGTTCGAAAAAGAGTTTGTCGTTTACTCTACAGACCAAATCGAAGCAAGATATATTTTGACGCCAAGCATGATGGAAAAACTGCTTGCATACAAAAAAAAGATACAACATCCGATATATATCTCTTTTATCGGTGGAAATATCTACTTGGCCATTGAGTATAACAGTGATATGTTTGAAGCATCTGTCTTCCATTCACTTTTAGAGTATAAAATAGCAATGGAGTACATACAGACACTGCATCTAGCTGTCGGTATTGTAGAAGAGTTAAAACTCAATCAAAAACTATGGAGTAAATTATGAAATTAAAAGTGGGACTTGTAGCACTGCTGGCTACATTAAACCTTTGGGCTCTCAATGTAGGAGAGATACCAAAAGAGCTCACTATCAGTGGGCAAAACGGGGGAATGGTAAACGATGGAAGCCCTTGGAGCTCAAGCTCGCTAAAGGACAATGTCTTTGTAATGTTTTATGTGGATCCTGATGAAAAAGACCTCAATGAACACTACACACAAGCACTCAAAAAGTTTAAAAAAGAGAATGATCTGCATTTTCAGAGTATTGCCATTGTCAATCTTGCTGCTACATGGAAACCAAACTTTGTTATTGAAGCTATTTTAAAATCAAAACAAAAAGAGTTTCCAGATACTATCTATGTAAAAGATAAGAACAAAGTTCTTGTAAAGGCATGGAATGTAGGTGATGACACATCAAATATCATCATCTTTGACAAAAACGGTAAAGTTGTTTTTTACAAATCTGGTAAAATGCAAGAAAGTGACATAAAAAAATCATTTACAATTATTAAGGAAAATCTCTAATATGGATAACGAACAAAACATACTTTCCCTCTCTATAAAGGATCTCTTCTCACAGAAGATGCTTACCTATTCGGTAGCACCATTTATCATCAGTATGATACTTATCTATGGAGCCATCATCTACTTTGCAGGCTTTGGAATGGAGCAGCTGGGAACTCTGCAGATTCAAGAGACACAGACTACCATTGAAAATGGCATACCCCACACAGATACACTTGAAGCGACACTACAGGGTTCTGCCATCATCCAGTTTTTGCTCTCCCATGCCATCACATCATGGATAGCTACATTTCTCATCTATACCGTTGGTGGATTTCTATCTATCTATCTCTCTATCTTCATTGCACTTTTAATCATTGGACTCTTAACGGAGAAGATCTTAAAAGAGGTACAAAAGCGCCACTACCCTGATGTAGAGATGATAGGACACTCTAATATTTTGGAGTATATCTTTTTAGTTGTCAAATGGGTAGCTGTTACAATAGTGCTTTTTTTAGTACTTGTACCCTTTTATTTTATTCCACTGGTCAATATCATAGCATTTAACCTGCCACTTTATTATCTCTTTCACAATATGATGACCTATGATATCTCATCTGCCATCTGTACAAAAGAGGAAGATAAAAAGATTCGTTTTTACTACGGTGGTACACTTAAACTGAAGACTTTGGCACTCTACCTTCTTTCACTCATTCCTTTTGTGATTCTTTTTGCATCGGTCTTTTATGTGATCTATCTTGGACACAGCTATTTCTTAGCGGTTAGAAAGATCCGTCAAGAGGGTCTATAACTACTCCTCTTCTTTATCCGCCTCTTTCATTACAAGAGCGCGGAAGTTTTCATCTTTTGGTACAAGCCCTGCCTCATACAAAAACTGACTCGGTAAAAAGTTTTGCTTTTTTATCTTGTCATACTTCGCATAGCTTAGATAGAGTATGTCTTTTGCCCGTGTCACTGCAACATAAAAGAGGCGCCGCTCTTCATCAAGGCTCCCACCTCTCTGCATCAGCTTACGGTTTGGAAAGCGTCCGTCCATCAAGTCAACTACATAAACCTCTTTATATTCAAGACCTTTACTTGCATGAACACTTAATAGGTTCACCCCCTCGCCCTGCGTGAGGTCAGATGAGCCAAGTATCATCGCATTTAAAAAGCGTTCATGCTCCGAGTACGGTTTTGCTAATTCTTGAAGCAGTAGCATCTTGCGTGAGATACGTGAGAGAGACTCCTCTTTTTGTGCCTCATCTATGCTACCGTCTTTAAGTGTTGCCCTTTTTGTAGAGAGATAATCTGCAATATATTTAAAAAGCTCAGAAGCAGCTATCTTTCTTACAATGGTTTGCGGCTGCTTGATACCCTTGAGGTCACGAAAGAGCAGGTAAAAGTTATGCAAAAATGTTGCGGACTCTTTTGTTAGTTTTGGGTGTTTGAGTATTGGGTTTTTCATAAACTTCGCTTCAAAGCCAAGTTTTGCATACTTCCCTACTGCACCAAGCTCCAAAAAGTCATCAAAGAGACCAAGCTGGTGGTTAAGCTTACGCTTCTCAAAAGGGTTTTTCATCGACTCATCAGGCGCATAAAGCCCATAAAACATACTCCCCTGCCCTAAAACCTTGAGTGCAGTATAGAGCTCTTTTGCCATCGCACTCCCTATACCTCTTGCAAATTCAAAAAGGTGGATAAATGCCATCATATCCGACTCATTGACAAGCAATGTGTAAAGATCAAGTACCGCTTTTACCTCACGTGAGTCAAAAAAGCTCGTACCTCCTTTTCGCTTACAGTTGATGCCAAGCTCACGCAGCCCTACTTCGATGCCATCTGCTGAGGAGTTGTTACGAAAGATTACCGCTATCTCCTCACGCGCAGTCATACTCTCACTAATCTTGGCCGCAACACCGTGATACTGGTCAAAAAGCTCATCAAATGCAAGCAGTCGTGGAGGTTCATTCACATCGCTGCGGGTCACTTCCAGTTTTTTTGGATATATTCGCTCATTTATCTCGATGACCTTGTTTGCAAGCGAGAGTATTGGCTTGCTTGAGCGGTAGTTCTTTGTAAGGGTATGAACAACTGCATCAGGGTACTTCTTTGTAAAAGAACCAATTATGCTGATATCTGCACCGTTAAAGGCATAGATACTCTGGTCATAATCCCCGACACAAAAGAGTGATGGAGGATTCATTGCATCTATAAGGGTTCCTTGGAGTGCATTGGTATCTTGATACTCATCGACAAGCACCTCCTCATAGCCAAGATCTGCATCTTTAGCCATTTTACGAAACTCTAAAAGAAGGTCGTTAAAGTTTAAAAAACCATACTCTTTTTTAAGCGCTTCAAACTCATCGACAACATCAGCATAGATCATAGCATAGACCTCATGGTCAGGGTACTTTTCTATAAGCCACGCTTCAAAGTGCTTCTCTAGCTCTGTATTTTGGTAAAATGAGTACAAATCATAAAGGTAGTTACCTCCATAAGCCGGTACCTCAGCATCTATATGCATAAAAGAGCGCTTCTCAAAGACAGAGCGAAAGAGTGTTTTGAGCTCACGCTGCTGTTTGAGCACTACTTTTTTATCTCTCTTTTTGAGCCATCTGTAACTGACCGCATGAAAGGTTCCCGCATCTATCTTCTTGGCAACATCAGCACCAAAGTACTCAGCCACACGAGCCACCATCTCCGCTGCGGCTTTATTTGTAAAGGTAAGTAGAAGAATCTCCTGGGGTTTTACACCGGAATTTAGAAGGTATGCAATGCGCCCAACAATCGTAGAGGTCTTACCTGTTCCGGCTGAAGCGATAATGAGGTTTTGTTTGGCAGTAGAAGTTGCAGCAGCATACTGTTCTTCATTAAGACGTGACAATGGCATAACTGCAACTCCTTGGAGAAATTTTTAAGAGTGTGATTATACCTTGAGAGTATTAAAGTGTGCTAATGCTTCCAACTCGTATCTGGTTTCTTCCATGTGTTTTTGCTTCATACAATGCACTGTCTGCTATTTTATACATTTTATCGAGATTCTCTTCTTCTAAGTCATTAAGAATGCAGACACCTATTGAAACCGTAATCAAGCCAAATGGACTGCAACTATGTTCAATTGCACATTTTTCAATATTTGTGCGGATAGTTTCAATCTGACGAACAATCTTTTCTTCACTCTCAGCCATTAAAATACCGGCAAACTCTTCTCCACCCAAACGAAAAACACTGTCTGCTTCACGACGCATAGAATCTTTTAGAACATCAGCAACAGCCTTAAGGGCAGTATCACCTGCAATATGCCCATAAGTATCGTTATAATCTTTAAACTTGTCAATATCTAAAATAAAAAATGCAAAATAACTATTATTTGCTTTTGCTTTTAAAAACTTCTCATGGAACATCATATCAAGATGTCGTCTGTTATAAAGCTGCGTGAGCGGATCGGTAATAGATGCTTCTTTAAGCGCTGTAATATATTTTTGTTGTATTTTTTTATTCTTTGCAAGTTCTTTGTGTGCTGCTTCAAAACTTCTTTCAAAAAAATAGCTAATAAAGAGCATAACAAAGATCACAAATGTAATTAAATCAATACCTGCCAAATCATAATAGTGTGTTAGAAAGAGATTATAGAGACCAAAAATGAAGAGGAAAAAAGTACTGATTCTAGTTTTATTTTTTGACAGTCTAGCATATTTTTATTACAATCGAAAAAACATATTTTTCAATAATTACAAACTTAAACCAATAACAAACTGACTCCTATTCTTAATAATTGCTCTAAAGTACCATAATTACGGACTTTTTATAGATTTTTCTCTCCTAAAATGTTACAATCGGTTCTATATTATACGGAGTTTAGAAAATGTCACATGATGAGAGAACCTTACAAATTATTTCCAATGAGATCAAAGATACTATTACACAATTAGACATCGTTACTCCTTCTATCTATGCATCTCTCTTCTCCAAAGAGGCAAAAAAATATAATGTTGACATAGAAGATGAAACAGCTATCAGTGCTGATATTATCCAGACTCAATGTTCTTCGTTGCAAAAACTTCAAAAAGAAACCTCTAAAAATGCAAAAGAGTTAAGTGAGCACACTTCAAAGGCTATCACTGCGATTGAGAGCAATGACACCGAGTCGCTCAAACAGGTTCTTGAAGAGACAAAAGCGCTACGACTTGAGATAGAAAAGTTAAAAGAGTCTGTTTATAAAGATGAATTGACACATGCATACAATAGAAAATGGTTTCATGATCACTATATCAATGAACATGACAATACACTCAACAAAGACGGAAATCTTGTTGTTATTGACCTGAACTACTTTAAACAGATCAATGATACATATGGACATATTATTGGAGATAAGGTTCTTATTTTCATTACAAATCAACTCAAAAAAATCACTAAAAAAGTAATTCGATATGGCGGAGATGAATTTATCATACTCTTTTTAGACCAAGAAACTGATCAAATTCACAAAAGCATACAGAAGTTACGTGAAAGTATTTTGACCAAAAAGCTTAAAGCACATGATGCCGAATTTCGTGTTAGCTTTTCATATGGGCTTTCTCCTTTTACCCAGGGAAGCGAACTTTCAAAAATTATAGAAAAAGCAGATAAGTTGATGTATGAAGACAAAGTAAACATTAAAAAAAGAGTCCAAGGCATTCATATCTAATCTTTTTATAACCACACTTTAGCTATAATCGCGCAATTTTAAATCACTAGAGACAAGAAGGCCACGCATTATGTCAGAGAACAAATACAATCCACAAGAAATTGAAAACAGATACTACAAAATTTGGGAAGATAGAAAATACTTCGAAGTAGATGGCAACAAGTCCATCCAAGAAGAGGGAAAAAACTTCTGTATTATGATGCCACCGCCAAATGTAACAGGACGCTTGCATATCGGACATGCACTTACTTTTACACTTCAGGATATCATCACTCGTTATAAACGCATGGATGGCTATAAGACACTTTGGCAGCCAGGAACAGATCATGCCGGAATAGCTACGCAAAATGTTGTTGAAAAGCAACTCTTAGCAGAAGGAAAGACAAAAGAAGAGATAGGTCGTGAAGCATTCTTAGAACGTGCATGGAAATGGAAAGAGGAGTCTGCCGGCATTATGACAGAGCAGCTTCGCAAGATGGGAGTAAGCCCTGCATGGGAGCGTGAGCGTTTTACTATGGATGAGGGGCTGCAAAAGTCTGTGCGTGAGGCATTTGTTCATCTTTACAATGAAGGTCTTATCGTTCGTGGCAACTATATGGTCAACTGGTGTACACATGATGGAGCTCTTTCAGACATTGAAGTAGAGCATGAAGAAGAAGATGGTAAATTTTACCATATCAAGTATCCGTTTGCTGATGGCAGCGGTTTTGTAGAAGTTGCAACTACACGTCCTGAGACATACTTTGGAGATACTGCTGTAATGGTTCACCCTGATGATGAGCGCTACAAAGATATCATCGGAAAAGAGATACAGCTTCCACTCCTTGATAGAAAAGTAAAAATCATTGCAGATACACATGTTGATATGGAGTTTGGAACAGGTGTGGTAAAAGTAACACCTGCACATGACCAGAATGACTACGAAGTTGGAAAACGTCATGACTTAGAGTTCATCACTGTTTTTGATGAAAAAGGTATTTTAAATGACTACGCTGGTGAGTTTAAAGGTCTAGAGCGTCTTGAAGCACGTGACATCATCGTAAAACGTCTTGATGAAGAGGGTTTCATCGTCAAAATCGAAGACCATAAACATCAAGTTGGTCACTGCTACCGCTGTAAAAATGTAGTTGAACCATACATCTCAAAACAGTGGTTTGTACGCAAAGAAGTAGCTGATGAGTCTATTAAAAAGACAAATGCAGGTGAAGCAAAATTCTTCCCACCGCACTGGATCAACTCTTACAATTCTTGGATGGGGGAACTGCGCGACTGGTGTATCTCACGCCAACTTTGGTGGGGACATCAGATTCCTGTCTTTTATTGTGATGATTGCGGGCATGAGTTTGCTTCTACTGAAGAGCATCCGGAGGCTTGTCCAAAATGTGCTTCCAAAAACTTCCACCAAGATCCTGATGTTCTTGATACTTGGTTTAGCTCTGCACTTTGGCCATTCTCTACACTTGGCTGGGGGAACGGTGATGTTGAGATGGACAAACTCTTCAAATCAGAAGATATGAAAGATTTTTATCCAAATTCACTGCTCATTACCGGCTTTGACATCCTCTTTTTCTGGGTTGCCAGAATGATGATGATGGGTGAACACTTCATTGGTGAGCTTCCATTTAAAGATATCTACCTGCATGCACTTGTTCGTGATGAGCATGGTCAAAAAATGTCTAAATCAAAAGGCAATGTTATTGATCCTCTTGATATGGTAAACAAATACTCAGCAGACATCCTACGCTTTACACTTGCTATTTCAGCTGCGCAAGGGCGTGATATTAGAATGAGTGAAGAGAAACTCCAACTCAATCGTAACTTTACAAACAAACTCTACAATGCAGCAAAATATCTACAAATGAATGTAGAGACTTTCCCTGATATGGCAGGTTTTTGTGTAGAGAGTGATTTAGGTCGCTATATGATGAGCCGCCTAAATCTTGCAACAAAAGAGGTACGTGCTTACTTAGATGAGTACAAGTTCAATGATGCAGCCCTTACAATGTATAGATTCTTATGGAATGAGTTTTGTGACTGGGGTATTGAACTCAGCAAAGCGGACAAAGGTGCCATTGTAGAGCTTGGCGCTATCTTTAAAGAGGCTATGAAACTGCTGCATCCGTTTATGCCGTTTATCACAGAACACCTCTACCATCAGTTAAGTGGTACAAGCTTGGAAGATGGGGAATCTATCATGGTTAAAAAGTTTCCTCATAAAATCAAGCAACGTAAAGAAGAGGCAAAATTTGAAATAATCATGGATGCTATCGTCTCTATTCGTCGTGCTAAAGTGCTTGTTGATATGGCTAACCAAAAGATTGAAAAAGCTTATGTAAAAATAGATGGTATCAGTGATAAAGACAAAGAGATGATGACACCATTTATCGCAAAACTTGCTAAAGTAGAAGAGGTACTCTTTACAGAAGAAAAAGTAGAAAATGCCGTAAGCGATATTGCAGACAAATGTGAGACTTTCATTCCAACTGACTCAATTGACCTTACACCTATCATTAACAAACTCACAAAACAGGATGAGAAATTGCAAAAAGAGATAGGTAAGCTCAATGGAATGCTTAACAATGAACGTTTCGTTGCCAATGCTCCTGCTGATGTACTTGAGAAAAACCGTGAAGCACTTGCAGAAGCTGAAGCAAAAAGAGAAAAAGTGCTCGAACAACTTAGCTCACTAAAGGCATAGTTTGTTTGATATAAGAAAATATACATCACCAAATATCAAAAATGATATTCTCTCAGGGCTTGTTGTTGCAGTTGCCCTTGTCCCTGAGGCCATTGCTTTTAGTTTTATAGCAGGAGTAAGCCCAATTGTCGGACTTTATACTGCATTTATTCTAGGTCTTATTACTGCACTTATCGGTGGTAAACCAGGAATGATCAGTGGTGCCACAGGAAGTGTTGCTGTTGTTATTGTCGGACTTGTTTTAGAGGCAAATGCTCTTCTCTCCGCACAAGGATACAGCGGTGATGAGCTCTACTTTCATATGCTTAACTATGTTCTACTTGCAACTATTGTAGCCGGTGCTATTCAGGTACTCTTTGGAGTGTTGAAGTTTGGTAAATTTATTCGTCTTGTTCCCCAACCGGCTCTGTATGGCTTTGTAAATGGTCTGGCTATTGTTATTGCTATGGCACAGTTTAAGTTCTTTGATGGTCAGGGTGCAAGTATGTACATTATTGTAGCCGTTACTATGCTGATAATGTATTTTCTACCAAAGCTTACAAAGGCTGTTCCGTCTGGACTTGTTGCTATTGTAGTACTTACTCTTTTAGTCTACTTTTTAAAGATAGACACGCTTACAGTAGGTGCTCTTGCAGACCTCTCTGAGTTTAAAGGAAAACTACCGCACCTCATCATTCCAGATACGCTCTTTAGTCTTGATGCCTTTTTAATGGTTCTTCCCTATGCTGTAATTATGGCTCTTGTAGGACTCATTGAGTCACTCCTTACACTCGCTGTACTTGATGAGATGAGTGGAACACGCGGTAGTGGAAACCAGGAGTGTATCGCTCTTGGATGTGGAAACATTGCCAGTGGTTTTTTTGGTGGTATGGCTGGTTGTGCTATGATTGGTCAATCTATCATCAACTACACATCAGGGGGGCTTGGACGCCTTTCATCTTTTACTGCTGCTGTTGGACTCATCATACTTGTAGTATCTCTTACAGATGTTTTAAATGCCATTCCTGTTGGTGTTTTGGTTGGAATCATGTTTATGGTGAGTATCGGAACATTTGAGTGGTCAAGCTTCTCACACCTTAAGCATATGCCTCGTTCAGATGTTTTTGTAATGATTGTTGTAACAATCATCACGGTTGTAGAAGATCTGGCAGTTGCCGTTATTGCAGGTGTTATCATCTCAGCACTTGTATTTGCGTGGAAGCATGCCCGTATCTATGCAAAGAGCCACATCGAAGAGGATGGCACAAAAGTATATGAGCTAGATGGCCCACTCTTTTTTGGTAGTGCTACAACATTTTCAGATAACTTTGATATTCAAAATGACCCACAAAAAGTTGTTATTGACTTTAAAAATGCTCGTGTATTAGACTTTTCTGGCGTTGAGGCTATTGATTCACTGGTTAAGAAGTATGAAAATGCCGGTAAAAACCTTCTACTGCGTCACCTTAGTCCAGACTGTAAACGACTGCTTAAAAAAGCAGGACCGCACTGTAGTTATGAAGAGGATGATCCGACATATAAAGTTGCTATCAATTATTAGGAGAATATTGTGCATAGACAAATTTATAAACTTGTAGAATCTGCAAAATTTAAGAACTTTATTCTTTTTATTATTTTGCTCAATGGCTTGACAATGGGTATAGAGACATACCCTTTTATTCATGAAAAAATAGAAAATGAACTCTTGATTTTTGATCAATTGGTCATAGCTATCTTCCTGGTTGAAATAATTTTACGAATCTATGCACATAAAACAGCTTTTTTCAAAGATGGATGGAATCTCTTTGATTTTAGCATTGTCCTTGTTTCAATGTTCCCGGCAAACTCTGTCTTTGAGATTTTTAGAGTTTTAAGGATTTTTAGACTCTTGCGAGTTATTACCATTGTTCCACAAATGCGAAAAATCGTATTAGCACTTATGAGTGTCATCCCAGGTATGGCATCAATAGCAGGTTTGATGACTATACTTTTTTACATTGCTGCTGTTATGGCAACACAGCTCTTTGGCAATGCATTTCCTCAATGGTTTGGATCACTTGGCAGTTCTTTATATACTCTTTTTCAAATTATGACACTGGAATCTTGGTCTATGGGTATTGCACGACCTGTCATGGATGTCTATCCTCACGCATGGCTCTTTTTTATACCTTTTATATTTATTGTAACTTTTATTATGATCAATTTAATTGTAGCTGTGGTTGTAGATGCGATGAATCATCTCAGTGATAATAAAGATGCAGAAATAGAGATAATTGAAAAAACAGAGATAGAAGAGCTCAAAGATGAGATCAAAGAGCTAAAAGAGCTTATTAAATCACAAAAAGAATAAAGCCTATTTTATAATATCACTCGGTTCACCTATATAATAACCTTGCGAATACTCAATCTCCAAAGCCTCTATTCTCTCTAAGATATCTTTATTTGCAATGTACTCGGCAATCACTTTAATACCGCGTTTTTTACAAAATTCTACTATTGTTTCTACAATCAACTCACTCTCTTTGTTTTCTAAAATGTTTTTAATAAAAATACCGTCTATTTTCAAATAATCAGGATTCAATTCCAACAATCTTGAAAAGTTAGAGTTCTCAACTCCAAAATCATCAATAGCAACTTTAAAGCCTCTCTTTCTTAAAGAGTTAATCTGCTCTAACATATTTGATTCTGTCAATGTTACAATATCTTCTAAGAGCTCTAGAACTACACGAGAAGGATCAATATTGTATTTTTTAACTTGCATCATCAAAAACTCTTCTAAATACCCCAGATTTATATCATTGGATGTGATATTAATAGAAAACTCGTAATCAGTCTTACTAAAGACTTCAAAAGCTCTTGTTGTGATACGTCGAGTAACCAATGGTAATGTACCTGTTATACGACACGCCTCCATAAAACGAATAGGTGACACCATAGCATTATCATCATCAATACGAGCCAAACACTCATATTTTTCTATCTTTTTTGTTTTATTATTTCGTATAGGCTGAAAAAAAGCTACAACTTTTTCATCTTCAATAGCATGACGAATTTTATTTATCCAATAGATATTTTCCTGTTGCTTTTGAGAGAAACCTGATTTTCCTTCAAAAATCTTGTAGGAGCCTTTTGCATAAAGACGTGCATCTTTTACTGCAGCACTTGCATGATTTAGTGTGATAATTCCATTTCCCATAGCAATACCTATGGTTACAGAAACTTTAACTACTATATCATCATGCTCCAACTCAATATCTGTAAAATTAAAAAAAGAGATAATAGATTGTGCAAACTCTTTTAATTCTCTAAAATTAAAAAATTCATTGACAATAAAGACGAACTCGTCTCCATCAAATCGGAAAAGCGCAGCATTTTGAGGTCGTAGGGTTTCTAGGCGATTTGCTATCTCTTGCATTATCTCATCACCGACTACATAACCGTATGCATTGTTGATGTTGTTAAAATTATCAATATTTATAACAAAAATATTCATACGACTATGGAGTTTTATAAAATCCAGTAAAGCAAATCGGTTTGGCAGTTGCGTGAGCTGATCAATATAATAATCCCACTCTTTTGTAGGTAGTTCATACTTCATATTGTGAACCTTTAGTTAAAAGCTTTAGTCTTATTATATCATAGTTTATTGCACTACTAATCGAATAAATTGTTCAGGTTGGATAGAACGATATCGACTTATCACCTCTCCAATATTTGCATTTACATATGTTGGATCTGCTATTACGTAACGTTTGTGTTGATAAAATACACTCTCACCTTGCATTGGAATATACAGAGCTGTTGCCATATGGTCTGAATATTTAATACCGACAACTGAAACACCAAACAGCCTTTTTACAAGCTGTGCATACAAAACAGCCCTGTCTTCACAATCTGAAGCATCATAAAAAAGTGTCTCATCTGCAAACATCACCTTCTCATGACCAAACTGCACATCATCACGCTTATAGACAAAAGCCTTTTGAACAAAACGCAAGACCATGTTCATCGCATCAGCCATCTTCTTGCCATCACAATACTCTTTAAACTGTTTTGCTATCTCTCTGTATGTTCGCATATCCATCGTTGCATTAAAATAGATACTATAATCTACCTGTGGATACGTTTTCATAAAAGCTAAAAGGTTTTTGTTTTGTGTATAGCGAAGTGTATAATCTATTCCTTCATAAACAAATGCTCTTTGTTTCTCTACTTGCTCTTTTGGAAATTTTGGAAGCTCTTTTAGAGAAAAGTCAAGTGCTTTTGTCGCATGTGGATACTTCTCTTTGTATGTGTAGATCTTTTTAATCGCTTTTTTATCATACGCAGAGAGTATATAGTAGTAACGATTATCAAACTTGTATCGTGGAGATTGATAAACAATTTTATCAACATAGTGTAAAAGATAAACATCACTGCCACTTAAAGCGATTTTCACATCAAAGCCAAGTTTTGTCAGTAAAAACCACTGATAGATTCTTGCTTCATCACGACTGCTGTAGAGTTCTTGTGCTAATCTCTCAACAAGCAGATAAATGGCCCAGTCATTAAGATGCAGTTGTTTTTTATATGTTTGTATCGTATTTATAGTGACCCCGTAGTTACTACTTGCCAACAGACTAAAAAACTCAGCTATCCCTGCTTGCGTATGAGGATAAAATTTATATCTTGCTATCTCTTTATCAGCATTAAAGCCCAATGTCAATCCATAAAAATCAAGAGTAATGTCATAAGTAAGCTTTTTCTTCAAAGGAGCTTCTTTTGTATCTGTATTTATCTCTTTTGGTAGACGGATAAGTACACTCGGTCCTACTTTTGGTGCAGGCTTTGAAGCAAGTGGGGTAATCTGTTTTGGTTTTGGCTGCGTGTACATTGGCTGTGTAATATATGCCTGATACTCTTGCCACTGCGCTTTTAAGTAGTCATTAAAACCATTATCCCGCGGATCTTTAAACTTGGAGTATGATGCACTCTGTGTCTTTTTAAAATCCTCAAAACTCCCTGCATACAATGCAGAGATACTCAAGACAAATAAAAGGCTAAAACGGCCAAATAGACTGAACAATTTTGCTCCCCCAACCCTGTTTTGTAGCACGATCGACATCACCTTCTGTTTTATACAAAATTTTTGCATCACTGATTTGTGTCGAGTTGATTTTGTTGTACTGGTCAATATCATAAGGGCGAATCACTCCACTTATTTGAATAATTTGCTTTTGATCATCTATGAGTATTTCCCGTTTTCCTGAGATAAAGTAGTTTCCGTTTGCCAAAACTTTAACGACTCTAGCAGATATTGTAGTAGTGAAGCTGGCATCTTTTGTTGCACTTGCTTTTCCTTTATAACTGCTTCCTGATTTTGCTCCAAAATTAATATCTGTATAGCCATTAAGTGTATTTATTTTGTCAGTTACACGTTGATTTGCCGAACCGGTTGACCCAAAAATACCACCACCAAGGTTCATTTCATCATTTTCACTTAACTGTTTAGAACCACTATTGGAACTTTTTGCCGTTTCCGAGATAACTACAGTGACAATATCATTGACATGCATAGCCTTGTGATCTGAAAAGAGAGGATTATCTCCTTTGCCAAAAAGACTTCCAACAGAGTCAAAGTCCTGCTGCTGCTCTTTTGGTGGCATCTGCTCAACATATACCGGTGGCTCAAAGTCTATTTCAGGATCTGTAAGGTTTGCAGTACAACCGGAAAAACCGATAATCACCACCGTTATAGATAGTACCAATACTATTTTTATTTTCATTGAATCTCTTTAACTATATTTGTGTATAATTCTAGCAATTTCAGTTCCATAAAAATAAGGATTTTTCAATGAGTTTACGCGATCAGATTAATAACGATGTAAAAGAGGCTATGAAAGCCAAAGATACAAAAAAAAGAGATGCACTTCGCCTGCTTACTTCTGCTTTTAAACAGATAGAGGTCGATGAGAGAAAAGAGCTTACAGACGAAGATGTTATCAAAATCATCCAGACACAGATAAAGCGCAGAAATGACGCTGCTAGCCAGTACAAAGAAGCAGGTCGTGAAGATCTTATGCAAATAGAGCTCGAAGAGATTGCCTACTATGAGCCATACCTGCCAAAACAGCTCAGTGACGATGAACTCTGCGAAGCAATTACTAAAATAATTACAGAAGTAGGTGCAACCACTATGAAAGATATGGGAAAAGTTATGGGTGCTGCAAACAAAGCACTAGCAGGTCAGGCTGATGGCAAACGCATCAGCGAATGTGTTAAAAAGAGCCTCGCTTAATTACCAATCATCCAAGATGAACTTTTTTGGTTCATCTTGACTCTCCTCTTTTACCTCTATATTTTCATTTATCTCAGGTTCTTGCGGCTTTTTTATTTCAGGCTTGCTCATCTGCTCTTCAAACTGCAGCTCCAAACCTTTACTCGTCATTATAAAACCATTGACATGGAGTTTTCCATCATGTATCTGTTTGTGATGCTCCTTACAGAGTGGCACAAGATTATGCTTGTTGTCTTTATGAAAATGCCCGATAAATCCTGCTTTATCTGCCAAAGACTGATGTGAGATATGATGCACATCTTCAGCAACAGCGCCACAGATGATACACTTGGTGACATAGAGTTCTTTGTTATACTTCGACTTTTTCTTCTTCACTAGAAGTTCTAGTTCATCAAAGTCATTTGCAAGACGTTTTCGTATGGCATTTGCCGTTTCTAAAAACTCACTGTCCATATGCAGTGACTTGGCAAACTCAAGCCCATAGATACTGCTTCCGCTTCCAGCCTGCAGTACCCTGTTAAAGATAAGCTTGTCACTTGCTTCATCATACTCTACGCTAAGGTGCAGATCCACTACATTTTTTAAGCGTGTAATCTCCGGCATGGTTGAGAGTTGATGGAGGTGTGTCGCAAAGAGAAAAAGACAACGCACTTTTGAGAGCTTGTTGATAGCACTGGCCACTATGGCAACTCCTGAGAGTGTCTCTGTTCCGTGACTTATCTCATCACCAAGAACCAAAGAGCGAACCGTGGAGCGGTTAAAGATATTTTTTAGCTCCAACATCTCAACGGCAAAGGTTGAGAGTCCCTTAGCAAGATTGTCTTTAGAGACTATTCGTGTAAAGAGCGAGTCAAAGATGCTAAACTTCATCACAGCAGCACTAACAAAAAAACCCGACTGCGCCATTAAAACTGCAATCCCGATACTCTTCATCAAAGAGCTCTTTCCACTTGAGTTTATCCCATAAAGCAGCACACCGTTGATGTCATGACCATCATGCACTGCAACATCAAGCATCACCGTCTTTGGGTGTGGCAGGTCAAGATAGTCACGATTTCCCATAACGATGTCATTTGGCACATAGATACCACCACGCTCCTGCACCTCAATGAGTGGATGACGCAGCTGCATTATCTGCATAAAGTTTTCATCCTCTTTGGCTTCTACTATCATCGGGCGTGAGTGTTTATACTCTTGTGCCACTTTTGAAGAGCTCACCCCCACATCCAAATCTGCCACATAGGCAATAACGCGCTCAAAGAGCAGTGAATATCTGCGTGAGAAGAGGTTTTGGAGTGCTATGTAGCGCTCTTTTACAAGAGCTACGATCTTTCTGCGATTCTTCATCAATCTGTCAGAGAGATCATCTGTAAAAGTTGAAGTGATCTTTACAGAGTTTGTCAGCTTTTTAACGCTGTACTTTGAAAACTCCTCATCTTGCTTAAAAAGAGACTCGATAAGTGAATAGCGATTTTTAGAAAGGGATATATAATACCCCTCTTTTTCCAAAAGTCCAAGTGTTACAAGCTTTGAGCTACTGCTGGCATTAACACTCTCTAGCATTGCTTCTATCTTTTTAATGATATCACCAAAAGCTTTCATCATTACATCGTTTTCATGTACCAGTCTGTCTATTTCAGCATCAACACCAGGCATCAAGAAGTTCTCATCTACTGTGGCATTGGTAAATCTGCGTGAGACATCAAGGTCGATGCTCTTTTGAATGTCTCGTAAAAACTCCTCTACTTCACTCTCATGAAAAGGAGTACGCTGAATCTTATGTTTTTTGACATAGAGCATAAGGTCTTTGACACTCAGCATCGAGTCATACATATGGTTCATCTCAAAAGGATGCAAGCGAGCAAGGTTGAGTCTGCGTGAGAGACGCTCGAGGTCGTAAATACCACGCATCATCTCATCTAGGTAGCGCACATGAGAGTTTACACGCTCTATGAGGTTGTAACGACGCTCTAGCTCATCTTTTTCCATGATGGGATTTAAGAGACGCTCTTTTAAAAGACGACGACCAATGGCTGTTGCACTCTTGTCCATCATCTTTAGCAGTGTAAACTCTTTTCTATCTTTTGAGATGATACCCATCTGCTCTAAGGCATTATTTCCAAGATACATAAAGCGACGGTTGTCAATGATACGAGGCAGCGCCATCTTTTGTACGATGTGATAGTCATGCTCAATAACGAAGTTGATAAGTATTGCCAAAGACTCTGTTATCATAGGGTGGCGTTCAAGATCTAAATGCTCTATGGGTGAGAGGAGTGATTGTATCTGATAGACCTCTCCAAAAAGTCTGTTTTGGTACTCGATCTTTGGTCTTTCGTTATTTACAGCATAGTGATAGTGCTCTGGTATCTCAAGATACTGCATCACATGCTTTTGGTCATCTATACCATCTAAAAAGGTCATAACAACCTCTGAAGTTCTGTAAACATTTAAAAGATTAAAGACCTCATCGAGTGCATATGCAGGGTCTTCACTTGTCCCATGTGTCTCATAGAGCCACGTCTTACCCGTAGTTACGTCAATGGCCGCATAGCCTACCGTATAGATATCACGAATCTTATCAACCAAGATAGATACAATGTAGTTGTCATCATTATCTACAACATGGTCAAAGTTTGTCCCAGGTGATACTATCTGTGAGACATAACGGCTGATATTTGGAGGATTGCCTTTTTGGC
>Ga0256836_1000347_pt1 | contig 26063 bp, 25 predicted proteins | sample 4561380metaG_FD_185974 | JGI IMG/M metagenome (GOLD analysis project Ga0256836, IMG submission 185974) | Hydrothermal vent microbial communities from Guaymas Basin, Mexico - 4561-380 | ecosystem: Environmental > Aquatic > Marine > Hydrothermal vents | place: Mexico: Guaymas Basin | collected...
AGCTTGTCCTCTCCGGTGCATGTAGGTTTGAGTAAGTTTGAGTACTTGCTGGAAGTTGAGTTTCTTTCCTTTCATACCGGAGAGGATAGGCTTTTTTTATGGTGTTGGCAATTTTCAAACATCCTCACGGGAAAGAGATGGAGCTAGAGAAGGAAAAAGTCGTAGTAATAGCTGTAAAGAGACCAACGGAAGAAATTGACCTAGAGGAACTTAAAGGACTCGTAAAAGCACTGGGAGGAGAGGTCGTAGGTGAGGTAGTTCAAAAGAGGGCTTCCTTTTCACCTTCAACTTACATAGGGAAGGGAAAACTTAAAGAGGCGGACCTTTCAAAGGCGACCCTCCTTGTTGCTTACCACCCTCTAAGTGCCTCACAGAAGAGGAATATTGAGGAACTAACCGGCCTACCGGTAATAGACAGGACGGAGGTAATCCTTGAGATATTTGCAAGGAGGGCAAAAACAAAGGAGGCAAAGCTCCAGGTTGAACTAGCAAAGAGCTACTACCAGCTTTCCCACCTTAGGGGGTTCGGTAAGGAACTCTCAAGGTTGGGAGGAGGAGTTGGAACGAGAGGTCCAGGAGAGACAAAGAGTGAAGTTGAAGCCAGGGCCATAAGGAGGAAGATCCACAAGCTTAGGAGGGAGCTCAACGAAGTCTTAAAGAGACAGGATTTAATGAGAGGTTCCAGAAGGAAAAGAGGTTTTAAGACTGTAGCAGTTGTAGGCTATACAAACGTTGGAAAGTCCACACTAGTAAAAGCCCTTACTAAAAAGGACGTCTTTATAAAGGACATGCCCTTTGCAACCCTTGACGTAAAAACTGGTAGCCTCTTCCTTGACGGAAGGCAGGTTTTAATCTCCGACACTGTAGGTTTTATAAAGAACCTTCCCCACGAGCTGGTCGCCTCCTTCAGGGCTACCTTAAGCGAAGTAAGAGAAGCCGACCTCCTACTAATAGTCTTTGATATATCCTCTGATAAAGTTGAAGAAGAGCTCCGTTCAGTTGAAGAAACCCTAAAGAAGTTAAAGAGCTGGGATAAGCCCAAGATCTTCGTGGCAAATAAGGTTGATAAGCTCGTAAGGAGCCCCCAAGAGGCAAAGGAACTCTACCACAGAATTGCCGGCGTAATTCCAGAAAACACTCCCGTCGTTTTCGTTTCAGCAACTAAAGGCTGGGGGCTAAAAGAGCTCAAAGAGGAAATAAAAAAGAGGATTTAGAGGAGCTTCTCAAGCTCCTTTATCTCCTTAATCTCATCAACCTTCTCTTTTACCCTCTTAATGAGTTTCTGGTCGGTTGAAACCTCAAGAACCTGGTTGTAAAAGTCTAAGGCTTCCTCTACTTTACCTTCCTCAAAGAGAGCATCAGCAACTATCTCTCCGACTTCTCCAAACTCCTCATCGCTAATCTCAGGGTTTTCAAGGACCTCCTTTCCTGCCCTAACTATATCTGAATACCTCTCCTGCTCAATTAGGATAACTGCAAGCTCAGAGAAGGCGTCCATGAGAACCCAGAAGTTATCGGTGTTCTTAAGGAGGTCCCAGAGGATCTCCTCAGCCTGGTCGTACCTTCCCTTCTCAACAAAGAACTCGGCAAGGAGCTTTTGAGCGTCCTCTTTCATAAAACCTTCAGAGACCGAAACAGCCTTCCTGTAGTAGTACTCTGCAAGCTCTTCATTTCCAAGCATATCGTAGAGAGCCCCGGCACTCTGAAGGACGTAAACTGCCTCCGGGTAGAGCTCCAAAGTTCCAAGAACTACATCTAGAGCCTCTTCGTACTCCTCCTCACTCACCAAAACCTCTGCCAACTTCTGCCTGTACTCAACGTTCTTAAAGTCAAGCCTGCAGGCCTTCCTGAGCTCCTCTTTGGCCTCCTCGGTCTTACCCCACTCGGCATAGACCTTCCCAAGCTCATAGTGGATTTCTGGGCTTTCAATCCTCTCAGAGGCCTCCCTCAGAACATCTGCCGCCTTACTGAAGCGCCTCCTTAATAAGTAGTGCTTTGCAAGCTCAAGGTAAGGGAAGGCCATGTAAGGCTCTAAAGTAATGAGCTCCTCAAGGGTCTTTACCATCTTCTTATGGTTGTTAGTCTCCCTGTAGAGACGGTAGAGCTCCAAATAGGTTTCCTTCTCAAAAGGATTGAGCTTTAAGCTCTCAAGGAGCTCCTTCTCCGCAGCCTTAAAGTTCCTCATGGAGGCCAGCGTAATACCCCTTTGAAGGAGCTCCCTAGAGCGGAGTTCAGTATCAAGGAAGCGGGCCTCCTCTAAGTAACTCTCAGCCTTCTCGTAGTTACCTAAACCTTCATAGGCCTGAGCAAGGAGAAGGTAGTAGTCAACATCCCTGAACTTAACCCTCTCCAGCTCTTCAACTGCCCTCTTAAAGCTTTTAAGTTCAATCAATTTTTCAGCTTTCCTGAGAATGTCTCTAAGCTCCTCTTTCCTCTCCTGAAAACCTTTTTTCACCTAGAAACTCCCTTGAGATAATTCCTGATTTTAAGTATAAATCTGGCCAACCGATTTTCAACCGGAGGATTAATGCTTTCAAAAATTAGGAAGAACTTAAGGGCCTTTAGCTTTCCCCTGTGGATTGTAGCAGCCTCATTTATAGGAACCATCTTCTTAGTGTGGGGAAAAGGGTCTGTTTCAGGCCCTTCAGGTAACGAAGTTGCAACGGTTAACGGTGAAGGAATCACACTTACCGAGTTTAACAGAGAGTACCAGAACACCGTTGCCTCACTTAGGGAGAAGTTAGGAGACAACTTCAGGAAGTTCGTTAAGGAAGACGACATTAAAAAGATAACACTGAACAGACTTATCACTAGGAAACTCCTACTCCAGCTTGCAGAGGAAGAAGGTTTAAAAGTTAGCGACTGGGCTGTTGCAAAGTACATTGAGGAAATTCCGGCGTTCCAGGAAAATGGAAAGTTCTCACTTGAGCTCTATAAGAAGTTCTTAGAGTCAAGACGTATGACCCCTCAAACCTTTGAGGATATGGTTAGGGAGGACTTACTGATTCAGAAAGTCCTTACAGCCGTTAATAGGGCTCCATCTGTAAGCCAGTTTGAGATTAAAGAGCTCTACAAGAAAGTATTTGGAAAGAGGAACTTCAAGTATAAGCTGTTCTTGAGCAAGGACTTTAAGCCGCAAGTTTCCCAGAAGGAGATTGAGAAGTTTTACAAAAACAACAGGGAAATCTTTAAGAAAGGAGAGAAGGAAAGCTACTACGTCTTAAAGTTTCCAAAGACTAAAGAAGGAGAGGAAAGGGCAAGGGAGGCCTACAAATTGGCAAAAGAGGGCAAGTTCAAGGAGCTAATGGAAATGAAACCTCAGCCCCTCAAGGACAAGGAACTCATAGAGAAAGTTAAAGAAAAGGGGTTCTCTTTCCGCTCACAGGAAAATGGCCTGGAGCTGGCCTTTAAATTAAAGGAGGAACAGTATAAGAGCCTTAACGAAGTTAGAGGGGAAATAGAGAGGACACTAAGGGAGCAGAAAGCCCTTGAGATAGCAAAAAAGGAGGCTGAAAGCTTTAAAGGAGAGTTAAATGAGGAAACTGGGAAAGTTGACGTATCAGAGCTCGTTAAGAAGTTAAAGCTCCTTCCAACCACAAACCCTGAAGAGCTCCTTAATGCAAAGGTAGGAAAGAAGTTAATCCTTCCGGTTGAAGGGGGATTTGCAGTTTTAGTTCCAACTACCGAGCCTGAAGTCAATGAGTTTGAAGAGGATAAATTGAAGAGGTTAAAGGAGTTTGTCCTCAACGTAAAGAGAGATAGTGACTACCAGAACCTACTAAACCTACTTAGGCAGAAGGCAACCATTAAAGTTAACCAATCCCTCTTTAGGAGTGTCCAGTGAAGAGTATGACAGGATTCGGAAGGGCAGTAGCAGAAGATGAGAAAATACGCATAACCGTTGAAATAAAAAGCGTTAACGGGAAGAATTTAAGAGTCAGGTTTAACATCCCAAGGCTCTTTAACCCTCTAATAAACCAGATAAACTCTGAGGTTGAAAAGGTTTTGAAGAGGGGAGACGTTGACCTCAACGTAAGCTACCGCTTTTCCCCCGGATTTCAGGTTCCGATTGAGATAAACTACGCTGAAGCCATCAAGATTATAGAAGTTGCAAGGAGGCTTTCTGCCCTCTCAAACTCCAAAGTTTCAGTAAACTTAAAGGACGTCCTTTCATTCCCAGAAGTCCTAATAAAGGACGAGCTAAACCCTGAACCCTTTAAGGAAACCCTATTTAAAGCACTCCGGGAAGCCCTAGAGGAACTTGATAGAGCAAGGAGAAGCGAAGGAGAGAAATTAAAGGTCTACTTTGAAGAGAGGCTTAAAAACATTGAGGAAACTCTGAGTCAAATTGAAAGGGAACTTCCCCAGATAAAGGAGAAGCTCTTTAAAAAGTTAAAGGAAAACCTAAAGAAGTTACTTGAAGGTGAGGAGTTAAGTCAGGACTTTACAAAGAGAGTTGAACTTGAGGTTGCGTTCCTTGCAGAGAGGCAGGACGTATCAGAGGAGGTATCAAGGCTAAAGGCCCACATAAAGAGGTTTAGGGAGCTCCTAAAAGTTGAAGACGAACCTGTAGGAAAGGCTCTTGACTTCCTCTGCCAGGAGATGCACAGGGAGATAAACACCCTTGGGAATAAAGTTAAGGAGATTGACGTTACAGAACCGGTTATAAAGATAAAGTCTGAAATTGCAAAGATAAAGGAGCAGGTCCAAAATGTTGAGTAGAGAAAGGGGACTTTTGATAGTAATCTCAGCCCCTTCTGGAACGGGCAAAACTACCCTCACTCACATGCTTTTAAAAGAGTTTCCGAACATAGAGTTCTCCATTTCATTTACAACGAGGAAGCCAAGGCCTGGAGAGGTAAACGGGAAGGACTACTGGTTCATTTCAAGGGAGGAGTTCTTAAAAAGGATAGAAGAAGGGGACTTCCTTGAGTGGGCCGAAGTTTATGGAAACCTCTACGGGACGAGCAAAAGTCAGGTTCTAAAGGCTCTAAACGAGGGAAAGGACGTCCTCCTTGACATAGATACTCAGGGAGCCCTTCAAGTTAAGGAAAACTTCCCTGAAGCAGTCTTAATCTTTATACTTCCCCCATCCTTAGAGGAACTTGAAAGGAGACTTAGGAATAGGGGAACAGATCCGGAAGAGGTCATAGAAAAAAGGTTAAAGATAGCAAGGGAAGAAATTAAGAGAGCTAAGTTTTACGATTACATAGTTGTAAATGACGTATTAGAAGTTGCTTATAATAAGTTAAAGTCTATCATTAGTGCTGAAAAGTGTAAAACTAAGAGGTTCCTTAAAAACCTTGAGTTCCACATAAAGGATGAGGAAATAGTTAAACTGCTGAAAGGAGGAAAGAATGGCCAAGAGGATACCTTTAGAGCCGATAGTTAATAAAGTCGGGAACTACTACGAGACAGTTCACGTTGCTGCAAAGAGGGCAAGATACCTCTACACAACCGACTCCTACACATTCGGAGTTGATGAGAAAGGAGAGGAGCACAAGAAAACTGTTATAGCTCTCCTTGAAATCCTTGATGGGAAAATCTGCCCAAAGAGAGAAAAGTAAATGGGACTTAAAGTAGTTGAAAACAGACACCTTAAAGGGAACGACTACTTACTAACGGTCAAATCAGACGGGGAAACCGTTAAGAGGATAAAACCTGGCCAGTTTGCAATGGTCCAGGTTAGAAAAAAACTTCAGTTTGACCCCCTTCTGAGAAGGCCTTTAGGCATTTTTAACGTTGAAGAGGACAGAGTCTCCTTCATATACAGGGTTTACGGAAGGGGAACGAAACTACTAAGCCAGATTGAACCGGGAGAAGAGATAGAAGTACTAATGCCCCTGGGAAACTGGATCCCCGACACTAAGGATAACTACCTCTTCATAGCCGGTGGAATAGGAATAGGAGGCCTCTTCTTAGCTGCAAAGGAATTTAAAGAGAGGGGTAAGAACGTTCTTCTCCTATACGGGGAGAGGTCAAAGGAGACCCTCTCAGCCCTTGAGTTCATTGAAGAGTACGGGATTAACTTTAAGGTCTACACTGAAGACGGCTCCTTTGGAGAGGAAGGATTTGTTACAAAGGAACTTCACTTGTTTAAAGATTTTACGTGGGTAGCCTGCGGACCAACACCCATGCTAAGGGCAGTTAAGGAAATAGCGAAGGAGAACGGGGCAGAGTGCTTCCTCTCACTTGATAGAAGAATGGCCTGTGGAGTTGGAGCCTGTCTCGGATGTACAGTTAGGACGACTAAAGGTTATAAAAGGTGCTGCGTTGAAGGGCCGATTTTCCCTGCAGAAGAGGTTTTATTTTAATCTCTTTTCATTTGCAAATTCTTGCCAATTAACCTGAAGGACCATAGGTTTAACTACCTATCCGCTTTAGGAGTAGTTAATGGAAAAAAGGGAAATAGCCGGAATAAGTGAAGAGCTCCTTCAAAAGTGCGTAAGGTGTGGTTCCTGCAGGCAGGTCTGCCCCGTCTTTAACGTTACCCACGAAGAGCCCTCCGTAGCAAGAGGAAAGATCTTCTTAGCAGATATGGTTAATAAGGGAAAGGTGGAACTAGATAAAGAGATTGCAGGCTTCTTTAACCTGTGTACAACGTGCTTAAGGTGTGCGGAGATTTGTCCAGTAATGGTTGATTATGAAAAGATAATAATATCTGCAAGGGCTCTTGCTGCTAAAAAGGTTGGAATAAGCCCCGAGAAGAAATTAGCCATAAAGCTCTTCTCAAACAGGAAGCTACTTGAAACTACTGGGAAAATCGCCTCTCCCTTTACCAAACTCTTCACTAAGAAATCAAGGAGTCCCGGTAATAGGCTCTTACCCGTTAAAGTCCCAAAACTTGGGAAGGTCCTCCTTCCAGAGATTAAGTCAAAGCCGTTTAACAGCAAAGACAAAATCTTTCCAGCTAGGGGAAAGGAAAAGGGTAAGGTCCTCTTCTTTACAGGGTGTATGTTTAACAACTTCTACACAGAAACGGCCGAAAATACCGTAAAGGTCCTAAACGCACTGGGATACACTGTAGTAGTACCAAAGGAGCAGTACTGCTGTGGAGCTCCAGCCTTCTTTGCTGGAGACCTTGAAACTTTTGAAGAAATGAAAGAGAAGAACTTAAAAGGACTCTCAAGCTTAAAAGTTGACTTCTGTGTTACAGCCTGTGCAACCTGCGGTCACGTCCTAAAGAAGGAGTACGGGGAGCTCCCGTTTCCAGTAAGGGAGCTCGTAGAGGTTCTCTTTGAAAACATTGAAGAGATTGGTAAGTGGAAGTACCCAGAGAGGGTAAAAGTAACCTGGCACCACCCGTGCCACATAGTAAGAGGACAGAAGATTCCAAGAAGCTACCCTATAGACGTTTTGAAAGTTCTCCAAAACGTAGAGTTTATTCCCATGGAGGAAGCTGATAACTGTTGCGGAATGGGAGGTTCATTTAAGCTTTCACATCCAGAAATCTCCAAGGAAATTCAGATAAAGAAGGCAAAGAATACGGACAAAACCGGCGCAAAGTTTGTTCTTACAGAATGCCCCGGCTGTGTTATGAACATAGCTGAAGGTCTAGAGAGAATTAACTCTCAGATTAAATCCTTCCACATAAGCGATCTTCTTGCAGAGTGCATTAAATAAATTTTGAAGTAAAATATTACCACTATGAAACACAGGCTAAATTACAGACTAAATTTAATTATTGTATTACTAATTACTATCTTTTTCTTAGGATGCCATCACGAGGAGACGTTCTACGCAATTACATCCGATAAACAAGTTTCTCTTCCTTTTAAGGCAAGTAAATTTTTTGGATACTTTAAAAAAAGAGAAATTGAGTTAAAAATTGATTCAACGAAAAATACAAAAGAATTAATAAAATTCATTAACTTAAGTAAGTACACTATCGTAATAACAGACGAAGAAACGGGGAAAAAAGTAGAATCCCTATCGGAAAACTGGAGGAAAATCTGCACCGTTGCCTTAAAGTTTAATAGAGAAGTGCCAACAGGGAAAAAGAAATTTGTACTAATCGTCAAAAATAGATTACTTAAGAGAAAGGAAAAGCTAATTGAAATTCTAAAGGGATGGAACTACGGAGTCGACCTCCTGAAAGACGGAGCAGTTGTTTACTACCTAACTGGAAAAGAGAAGTTAGAAGGAATAAAATTCCTAAAGTGCCAAGGTAGTAAATGAAAAGTGACAAATACTGGGTTTTAACCTTCTTAGCCCTTTTAATAACTCTCGGAATAGGGTTGGGCAGTTACTTTCTAACTTATGAGTTTTCAAAGGAGTACTTCTTAAAGTCCAGTCTAGAAAACGCCCTTAACTACGCCGAAGTAAGTGCCGTCTCTGTAGGTAGCAAAAAGAAAGCTGATGAAATCAAAGAAATCCTTGAAAGGGCTCCCTACATAAAGAGGGTAGAAATAAAAGATGGCTCCCCTAATTCACCTTATCAGCTAAAGAAAGAGTTTCTGTTTCCAGACGGAAAGCTTAACGTCGTAATAGAGCTTGATAAGGAAATGATAAATAGGAGGGCTTCCGGCATTGCAAAGAATGTATCAACGGCAGTAAGTGTACTAACAGGATTCTTCCTATTCATTTACTTAATAGCAATTAAGAAACTATACTTAGAACCACTCTCAAAGATTAAAAGGGACGTTGACAGAATTTATAAAGGAACCCTTGAAAAAATCCCCCTCTCAGGAAAAGATGAATTTGGAAAGATAAGAGAAAGTATTAACAGAATGATTGATAGTATTAAGGACAGGGATAAGAGAGCAGAAATAATTTCCCAATTTATACAACTTCTTACAGTCGGTAAGGGATTTAACGGCGAATTTATAGAATTAATGAGAAGAGTATTAAAATTAACTAAAACCGACGGAGTAATAATTGGAATTAAGAATTTTGATAACAATAAAGTCAAGGTTAAATTAATAACTCAAAGGGAAAGCAAAGAGCTAATAAAAGAACTAAATAAATTAGAAGGAATAGAACCTTATATACTTGAACTTGGAAGGGAAGTTGAAACTACAAAAGTAAGTATTTTATCAAGAGAAGAGCGAAAACTCGGCATAAAGTACGTATTTGGAATACCTCTTACAGTTTTTTCTAACGTTTTAGGATACGTAATTTTCTTTAGAAGAACAGATAAAAAGCTTACAGAGGAGAATAAAAATTTAATTAGGAATATCGCAAAATCAATTGCAATCTCCGTCCAAATAAAAAACCTTATAGAGAACCTCCAAAAACAGCTTAAAAGAGAAAAGGAATTCCTTGATAAAGTCATTAAAAGTCTCATAAGAGGTATAGAGATAAGGGACTCATACACTAGAGGCCACTCTGAAAGAGTAGCTTTCTTTTCTAAAAGGATAGCTCAAGAGATGGGTTTACCAGAGGATGAAGTCAATAAAATTTACATTGCAGCACTTCTTCACGACATTGGAAAAATAGGAATTCCTGATAGCATCCTTCTAAAGCCTGGGAAACTGACAGCTAGAGAGTACGAAATAATAAAACTCCATCCAATTCTAAGTTACGAACTCCTTAAGAACCTTGACTTCCTTAAAGATGCACTTGACGGAATCAAGTATCACCACGAAAGGTGGGACGGAAGTGGCTATCCAGAAGGCCTAAAGGGAGAGGAGATACCACTACCTGCAAGAATAATAGCCGTAGCAGACTCCTACGATGCAATGACGAGCAAAAGGATATATAGAGAAGCTTTAGACAGAAAAAGAGCGATAAACGAAATAAGGAAACTTTCCGGAAAGTCTTACGACCCAGAGGTGGTAAAGTCTGCCCTTCCTGTACTCCTAGAAGAACCTCCAGAACCGGAGGAAGAATACCTGGAAGGAGAAATAATAAGTGAAATCGAGGAATGCCTTAGAACTTGCATACCAAATAGCAAAAGACAGGTTTAAGGAACTCTCCGGAATAGTCGTTGACATCATTAAACTAAGAGAGATCAACATAAAGGAGGGCTGGGAGAAGGGGGATGAAATCCTTAAAAAAGTGGTAGATGAAATCCAGAAGAGAACCTCTGACGTTACAATGGTCAGGTATTCAGGCGACAACTTCTTACTCTTTACCCCTAGAGAAAAAGCTAAGGAAACCGCAAGAGTAATAGAAGAAATTGAAGAGGAAACATCAATAAATCTCAGAGTAGTTGAAATACCTAAAATAGATAATATTGAAAAACTCCAAAGAGAGCTTACAGAACTGGAGTTTGAGGGACGCTTCTCATCAATGTAAAAATTTTGTAAAAATTTTGTTAAAATGTTTATTAACTCAAAGGTGGGAGGCAAAAATGAAAATACACGAGTACCAAGCAAAGGAAATCTTCAAAAAGTATGGCCTGCCAATTCCAAGGGGTATAGTTGCCCATAATGCTCACGAAGCTGAGTGTGCCGCAAAAGAGCTTGGAACCCCCGTTGTTGTAGTAAAGGCACAGGTTCATGCTGGAGGAAGGGGAAAGGCAGGAGGGGTAAAACTTGCCAAAAACCCCGAAGAAGCAGGAAAAATTGCTGCAGAGATGATAGGAAGCCGACTCAAGACTTATCAAAACCCCGAGGGCTTACCAATTAACTGCGTTCTAGTTGAGGAAGGAGTTAACATAGACAAGGAGTTCTACGTAGGCTTAACCCTTGATAGGGAAAATTCTAGGCCTGTTTTTATGGTTTCTGCAGCTGGCGGAATGGAAATTGAGGAAATTGCCAAAACTAATCCAGAACTCATAATAAAGGAACACATAGACCCTGCTATAGGTTTACTCCCTTACCAGGCAAGGAAAATTGCCTTTAAAATAGGATTAAGTGACAGGAAACTTATAAATCAATTCGTAAAAATCCTTTTAACTCTTTCAAAAATGTACTTTGAACTTGATGCCTCTCTCATAGAGATCAACCCTCTCGTAAAGACAAAGGAGGATAACTTTATCTGTCTTGACGCAAAAATTGACTTTGACGACAACGCCCTCTACCGTCACCCTGATATTCAGGAGCTAGAGGATACAACCCAGATAGATCCTCTAGAGCTTGAAGCTAAAAAATGGGACCTTAACTACGTTCGTCTTGACGGCAACATCGGCTGCATGGTCAACGGTGCGGGCCTTGCAATGGCAACTATGGACACAATTAAGTTCTTTGGAGGAGAGCCTGCAAACTTCCTTGACGTTGGCGGAACTGCAACTGTAGAAAGGGTTGCTGCTGCTTTTAAGCTCCTCCTTTCAGACCCAAAGGTAAAGGCAATTTTCGTAAACATATTCGGCGGAATAGTAAGGTGTGACAGGATCGCCGGAGGAATTATTGAGGCTGCAAAACAGGTTGAGCTTGATAGACCTTTAATCGTCCGCTTAGAGGGAACGAACGTTGAAATCGGCAGGAAGATGCTTGAGGAAAGCGGCCTCAACATAATCCCAGCCAAAGACATGGCAGATGGAGCTCAAAAGGCTGTAAAAGCAGCTAAAGGTGAACTTTAAGGATAAGGGAGGACGAGATGAGCGTTTTAATAGATAAAAATACAAAAGTTGTAGTTCAAGGATTAACCGGTAAAGAGGGCTCTTTCCACGCAAAGCAGTGTCTTGATTATGGAACGAAAATAGTTGCCGGAGTTACTCCCGGTAAAGGTGGATTAACCTGGACCGATGATGAAGGGAAGTACCAAGTTCCAGTCTTTAATACTGTAGAGGAAGCCGTTAAGGAAACAGGGGCCAACGCTTCTCTAATTTTCGTTCCCCCTGCCTTTGCCGCAGACGCAATTATGGAGGCAGCAGATGCGGGAATAAAGCTGATCGTCTGTATCACAGAGGGAATCCCCGTAAACGATATGGTAAAGGTAAAGAGAGCCCTTGAAGGAACCGGGGTCAGATACGTTGGACCGAACTGTCCAGGCGTTATTACCCCTGAAGAGTGTAAAATGGGAATAATGCCGGGTCACATCTTTAAGAAGGGAAGGGTCGGCATCGTCTCCCGCTCGGGAACACTTACTTACGAAGCTGCCTACCAGCTTACAAGTAGAGGAATCGGCCAATCTACAGTTATAGGAATCGGAGGAGACCCCGTTCCAGGAACTACCCATAAAGAAGCAGTTGAGATGTTTAACAATGACCCTGAAACAGACGCAATAGTTCTAATCGGTGAAATTGGCGGAACTATGGAGGAAGAAGCGGCAGAGTACATCAAAGAAAAGGTTGACAAACCTGTTATAGCCTACATAGCAGGAGTCACAGCACCTCCGGGAAGGAGAATGGGACACGCAGGAGCAATTATCTCCGGCGGTAAAGGAGACGCAAAGAGTAAGATGGAGGCCCTAAAAGCTGCCGGAGCCTACGTCTGTAACACACCTGCCGAAATCGGTCAGATGGTTGAAAAGGCCCTAAAAGAGAGAGGGCTCCTTTAAAGAAATAGTAGGAGGAAAGGATGGCTGCAAAAGGAGTAGTAGTAGTTAAAGAAGAGTGGTGTAAAGGCTGCAATATCTGTGCTTCGGTCTGTCCAACTCAGGTTTTAAAGCTTGATAAGGTAAAGGCAGTTATGACGGTTGCTCATCCTGAAAAGTGTATTGGCTGTAAACAGTGTGAAATGATCTGTCCCGACTTCTGCATTTACGTTTTCAGCCCTGAAGAGTTTGAAGAAATAGTAAGCGCTTAGGAGGAAAGAAATGGCAAAGCTTGAATTAAAGTTCGGGAACCACGCCTGCGCAGAAGCAGCAATACTTGCAGGATGCAGGTTTTACGCCGGTTATCCAATTACTCCCTCTTCTGAGATTGCCGAAAAGATGGCAGAGCTCCTACCAAAAAAGGGAGGAGTCTTCATCCAGATGGAGGACGAGATAGCCGCAATGGGAGCAGTGGTAGGAGCTTCATTTGGTGGCCTTAAGGCAATGACGGCAACCTCCGGACCTGGATTCTCCCTTAAACAGGAAAACCTCGGATACGCCTTTATGGTTGAGGCTCCATGCGTAGTTGTAAACGTTCAAAGGGGAGGCCCCTCTACAGGCCTTCCAACACAACCTGGACAGCAGGAAATCATGCAGTCCCTCTGGGGGACACACGGAGATAAGCTCATTCCTGTCTTCTACCCGGGGAACGTTCAGGAAATCATGGAGGAAACGATAAGGGCTTTCAACTGGGCTGAAAGGTTAAGAACGCCGGTCGTACTCCTCCTTGATGAAGTCCTGGCCCACATGAGAGAAACCGTTGACGTGGATAAGTTCACTCCAGATAAAGTTGAAGTCTGGAACAGGAAAATGCCCCAAGTTCCACCTGAAGAGTACCTTCCATATAAACCTGGAGAGGACGACGTTCCAGCTATAGCTCCCTACGGAACTCCAGGTTACAGAGGCCACGCAACAGGACTCCACCACGACTACACAGGCTTTCCAACGACAGACCCTGAAATGTGCCAAGAGTTAATTGAGAGGCTCATAAGGAAGGTTAAAAGGAGACAGCCTGAACTTGAGAAAAACGAAGAGTACAAGTTGGATGATGCCGAAATTGCAATCGTTACCTTTGGAACAACAGCAAGGGCAGCAAAAACAGCAGTTGACCTTGCAAGGGAAAAGGGAATTAAAGCAGGTCTTCTAAGAGTTATAACAGTTTGGCCCTCCCCTGAGGAAACACTCAACAGGCTGGCAAAAAGCGTAAAAGCCATTCTCGTTCCAGAACTGAACATGGGACAGTACGTCCTTGAAGTAGAAAGGTGCGTAAAAGGAGAGGTTCCCGTTTACAGGCTCAATAGGGCTAACGGGAAGATCATCTATCCTTACGAAATCCTTGAAAAGGTTGAGGAAATTGTAAAAGGAGGTAAGTAATGAGTACTCCTGATATCCCGATGGAAAAAATAGTTGAGAAAAAGCCTTACTTTAAATACCTGCGCCTTGACAAGTTGCCCACAATATGGTGTCCGGGATGCGGTATAGGACAGGCCTTTAGGGCAACCTGTATGGCACTTGATGAGCTTGGTATTCCAAACGACAAAGTTGCTATGGTTTCAGGAATAGGTTGCTCTTCAAGAACTCCCGGTTACTTTGATGGATTTACCCTTCATACGACCCACGGAAGGGCTCCAGCATTTGCAACAGGGCTTAAGCTTGCAAGGCCTGAACTAACAACAATCCTATTTACCGGTGACGGAGACGCACTTGCAATCGGCGGAAACCACTTCATCCACGCAGCCAGGAGGAACATTGACCTTACGGTAGTCCTCATCAACAACTGGATTTACGGTATGACGGGTGGGCAGGTTTCACCTACAACTCCAACTGGCTCTTACGCAACAACAACCCCCTACGGTAACTACGAACCCCAGTTTGATATTGCCAAACTCGCAATTGCTGCCGGTGCTACCTACGTAGCAAGGGGAACTGCTTACCACGCAATGGAACTGAAGAAGTTAATCATGGACGGAATTAAACATAAAGGTTTTTCACTGATTGAGGTCCTCTCTCCCTGTACAATCGTCTACGGTAGGAAGAACAGAATGAGCATAGAGGAAATGTACTTCTGGTTTAAGGAAAACACGATACCTATTAAGGCGTGGGAGAAACTCCCTGAGGAGAAGAGGGCCGGAAAGATACCTAGAGGAGTTCTGTACCACGACGATTCCCGTCCAGAGTACACAGAGCTCTACTGGAACAAGGTAAAGGAGCTATCCGGAGGTGAAAAATGAGGTACGAAGCTAGAGTAATAGGCTCTGCCGGTCAAGGTTCTATTCTGGCTGCAGTCGTTCTTGCCAGCGCTGCAGCTGAGGAAGGTCTATGGGCTGCTCAAACAGCCACCTACGGTGCAGCAATGAGAAGTGGAGTTTCACTTGGAGACGTTGTAATTTCAGATAGACCTATTGACTTTCCAAAAACAACCGAACTTGACGCAGTAATAATCCAGTCCCAAGAAGCTTACGACGATATGGTAAAGGGTAAACCGATTCGCCTTGACCCTGAGTGCAGTGAGGCTGATGCAGACATACTTGTAAACGTTAAGCCGGGAGCTCTCGTTATCGTTGATGAAGACCTCGTCCAGTGCGACCTTGACTGCAACATGTACAGAGTAGTTTCAGCCCCCATTGCAAGGACTGCTGCTGAAGTCCTCGGAAGAAGGCAAGTTATGAACATCGTAGCCCTGGGAGTTTTCCAGGTAGCAACTACCCTTCAGTTTGACGGAAAGCCGTTAATCTCCGAAGAGTCATTCCTAAAGGCAATTGAAAAGAGCGTTCCTTCCCGCTTCATTGACCTCAACAGGAACGCCTTTATGGAAGGAGTTAAGATAGGTAAAGCCGCCCTCCAAAAGGCCTAAGATAAGAGGGGAGCTTTCCCCTCTTTCCCTCCAATCCTACACTAAAATTCCCTTTAAAATCCAGTACTTTCACTTAAATTTATCAGTTAGCTAACGTTCTCAAGAGGTAATGATGAAAAAGGTCTTGAAAGAATGGGATAAGAAGTACGTCTGGCACCCCTTTACTCAAATGGCTGAGTACGTTAAACACGAACCGATAGTCATTGAAAGGGGAGAAGGGTGTTGGCTTATAGATATAGATGGAAAACGTTACCTTGATGCAGTAGGCTCAGTTTGGTGCAACGTTCACGGCCATAACGTAAAAGAGCTAAACGAAGCCCTAATAGAACAGGTTAACAAAATTGCCCACTCAACCCTCCTTGGGCTTGCAAACGTCCCTTCAATTCTCCTTGCAAAGGAAGTAGTAGATATCGCCCCGGAAGGTTTAAACCACGTCTTTTACTCAGACAACGGCTCAACTGCCATGGAAGTGGCTCTTAAAATGGCCTACCAGTACTGGCAGTTAAAGGGAGAGAAAAGGAGGACGAAGTTTGTAAAGCTTGAAGAGGCCTACCACGGGGATACAATAGGTTCGGTAAGTATAGGAGGAATTGACCTCTTTCACTCAATGTTTAGAGAACTGATGTTTGAAACTTTCAAAATTCCAGCTCCCCACCCTTACCGCTTTGAAGGTACAGCTGAAGAGTGCAAGAACTACTCGCTAAGTAAGCTTGAGGAAATTCTCAAGGAAAGAGGAGACGAGATAGCCGCAGTCGTTATGGAACCTCTAGTTCAGGCAGCTGCCGGAATAATTGCCCACCCAGAAGGATTTTTAAGGGGAGTAAGGGAGCTCTGCGATAAATATAGAGTTCTTTTAATCCTTGATGAAGTTGCAACTGGCTTTGGGAAAACGGGCAAGTGGTTTGCCTGTCAGCACGAAAAGGTCACTCCCGACATAATGGCAATTTCAAAAGGTTTAACTGCAGGCTACATGCCTTTAGCCATAACCCTCGCAACTGACGAGGTTTACAGCGCATTCTGGGGAGGAGATTACGGAAGCGGAAAGACCTTCTTCCACGGCCATACGTTTACTGGAAATCAGCTTGGATGTGCAGTTGCCCTGAAAAACGTAGAGCTCTTTAAACGAAAGGGGTGGCCCGAAGGGCTTAAAGGGAAAATAAATTTCCTCTGGAAAAGGCTAAAAGAGGAACTCTCAGAGCTAAAACACGTAGGTGATATTAGGGGAAAGGGCTTTATGGTTGGAATTGAACTCGTTAAGGACAAGAGAACAAAAGAAGGCTTTTCGTGGAAGGACGATGTTGGAAGGAGGGTCTCAAGGAGAATTATTGAAAAGGGAGTATTTACCAGACCCCTTGGCCCGGTTCTCGTTATTATGCCTCCCCTTGCAATAAGCGAGGAGGAAATAGACTTCATGGTAAAAACCTACAGGGATGCAATCGTTGAAGTCCTCGGAAATTGAGGGGAGGTCTAAACCTCCCCGTCCTCCTCTTCGGGAGTTTTTACTATAAGGATTGGCTCTTTTACGGCCTTTATCACATCAACAATCTTCCCAATTCTAAAGAAGGAGAGGGACTCTGAAGTTATTCCAATAGCTACAAGCTTCATACCGTACTTATCTGCATACCAAGATAGAACCTCGTCAAGCTCACCCGGAATGATAACAACCCTCGTTTTAATTCCGTTCTCCTCAAACTCCTTAGAAATTTCCTTCATTTTGTTAAATATCCTTAGAAGTCCATCTACAAAACCCTCTTCCATAGTTCCCTTAAGGGCTTCAAGCTTTTCTTGGCTATCAAACTCCTCCCTTGAAAGGAGGCCCCACTCTGAAGGGATCATTACGTAAACCATATGAACTTCCTTACAGCCAGCTTCTTTTAGCTTTAGGATGTAAGGCTTAACGTTAAGGCTGGCCTTCCTCATGTCAAAAGGATAGAGGACTTTTTCAAATAGCATCACTCCTCCCTCTTCTTTACGATTAAGACGGGACACTTTGCATGTCTTATAACGTCTGTTGATACGCTTCCAAGTAAAATCTCGCTTAAAAGTCCTTTCCCATGAGCTCCCATAACTATAATGTTTACATTTTCCTCATCGGCAACAGAGACAATTTGCTTAGGAATGTTCCCATACTTCAAGTAAAGCTTCACCTTAAGACCTACATCCTCAAGGATCTCTTTAATGGAATTCAGCTTTTCAATTAAGTTTACAACGTACTCCTGGTCAACTTCAGGAAGTATCTTAAAAACATCCTTCTCCTTTATAAGGTCCGTGCCGTCTGGGAGCTCCACAGAAAGGTCGTCAACTACGTGAACAACAACAATCTCCTCTTCCCCAGCCTCTTTTAGTTTCTTAACGTAATCTAAAGCAACCTCAGCTAAGGGTGAAAAGTCTGTTGAGTAAAGGGCCTTCCTAAAAAGCGGCATCTCTCCCTCCTTAAACCTTTAAAGCGTATTTATCGGTATTAAAGTTAGGTTGAACTTTAATCACCTCTATTAGTTTACCACTCCTGTAGACAGAAACGGGAACCTCCTTCTCCCTTTTAGCGTCAGAGTAGCGGGCAACTATCCCAGCAGCAGTCTCTAGAACTTCCCTTTCTGGTTCTCCCTCACACCTTAAAAGACCAACGGGGGAAGGAGCTACCTCAACTTTTAATATTAGGTCCTTATCCTTTGAAAAAGAAGCTATTTTCGCGTTCTCTTCCCTATTCCTTCCAACAACCAGCTTACATTTGCCGATCCTAAAGTGCCTTCCGAACTTTAAGAGTTTTACGTTCTCCCAGGTCAACTGGTCATGTTCAATAAGGTCTTTAACCTTAATTGCAAAAGAGGGTTCGGTTAGAAGACACCCTCCGGCCGGGGTAGGGAGCTCCCCGCTTAAACCCAACTTCCTTAAAATTTCAGGGTACCTCTTCCTTGAGCGCCCCCTTAGGTCAAGGAGCTCCCTCTTATCCACAACCCCCTCTCTTTCATAAACCGTCTCCGGAAGGAGCTTTCCAGAAAGGGGCCTCAAGACTCTTCCCTTCAAACCTGCTAACTTCTCAATACTCCTAAAGGCATCTAACCTTTGGGACATGGGCCTTTGGCCCAAAACTTCGCCGGTTGCAATTATCCCTTCCTCCCCTGCAACCTCCTTTAACTTCTTAAGCATGTAAGCCTTACAGTCTATACAAGGGTTAACGTTCTTACCGTAGCCGTAAACTGGACTTTTCAACATCTCAAGGTAATCTTCTCCAGCCTCAACAACCTTAAGCTCAATCCCCAGCCTATCTGCAAGCTCTTTTACCTTTGAAAGGTCCTTCTCAAAGAAGGGGGAAGTTATATGAACTCCAACAACTTGAAATCCTAAGTTTTGAAGTAACTTTGCGGCTATAACGCTGTCAAGACCTCCAGAGAATAACAGGTAAACCTTTTTCTCCCTCTCCATAGACACTCTCCCGATAAAGTCTTTAATTTAAAAGTAAGAGATAAAAGAAAAGGAGGAAGGGATGGCACAGCTAAAGCTCAACCTAATCGGCCACGGAATTGACCTAACCGGTGCAATCAAGAACACACTTGAGGAAAAGTTTAAAAGGCTTGAGAAGTACTTGGGGGATGACGAGAAAAGGGAGGTGTTCGCAGACGTAATAGTTAGAAAGGAGAAGTACCGCTCAGGGGTTGAGATAGTAATCTATAACGTCTTTGACCACACACTAAGAATTAAAAAAGAAACCGATGACCTCTACACCGCCGTTGACTACGTTGTTGATGCGGCCGAAAAGCAGCTGAGGAGGTTAAAGGAGAAAGTTAAAACGTCTGCAAAACATGAAGCCCAAAGGGCAAAAAGGCAGCTAACTCTAGTTGAAGAGGAAGTCGTTGAAAAGCCCATAGAGATAGTTGAAGTTGAGCCGGAGCTCTACAAACCCATCTCTGTTGAAGACGCAGTCCTAAAGCTCCTTGGTTCAAACAGGGAGTTCTTCGTCTTCTGCAACGCCGAAACGGGTAACGCAGCAGTAGTCTATAAGAGAAAAGACGGAAACGTCGGCCTCATCCAGATGCCTTCCTGCAAGTAATAGGGGGATTTTCCCCCTACTTTCCCTTCCATCAACGGGTAATGGTCACTCTTGCCCTCCTTGATTAATCGTATTTCATGAATAAAATAAAAATTAGAAATCATTAATTGAGGGGTGTCTGATGGAAAAAGAAACCCGAATAGGAGTAGTTCTCTGTACCTGTGGAAACCGTTTAAGCTCCAAGATAGACTTTGATTCCCTTAAGAAATACGCAGAGAGTTTACCCGGTGTTGCAAAAGTAATTGTTACAAAAGACTTCTGCAAATCACCTGAGAAGCAGGCTTCAGAGTTTAAAGGAAAGGTTGATGCCCTAATCTTTGGAGGGTGCTCCGAAAGGTCATCCCTCCAGTTTAACGAGGACAGGATTGAAAAACTAATGGTTTCACTTGGCTTAGACCCTGCAGCGTGGGAAACCGTCAACCTAAGGGAACAGTGTTTTTACATTCACGACAACCTTGAGCAGATTAACAGGAAAGCAAAAGACATGCTCTTAATGGCCTACGAGAAGGTTAAAACAAACGTTCCGGCACTTAAAGAGGAAATTAAGAAAAAAGTCTTAGTGGTTGGCGGTGGAGTTGCAGGCCAGCGCTGCGCCCAGGCTTTAGCAGACCTTGGAGTTGAAACAACCTTAGTTGAAGAAAAGCCCTACCTAGGAGGTAACGCTGCAAGGATAGCCCTCCTATGGCAGTCTGAGTACTCTCCTTCAGTCTGTACCAGCGAGTGCGTCATTCCGGTAGTCGGCAGAGATACAATGCTGAGAGACAACATTAAGGTAATGGTTAACTCTGAAGTTGTAGGAGTCACCAAAGAAAAAGGGGACTTTAAAGTAAGAATACTTCAAAAAGCACAAAAAGTTGACCCTACAAAATGTGTCTCGTGCGGCGAGTGTGCAAAAGTCTGCCCGGTTGAAATTCCTAATCCCTTCAACCTCGGAAAAACAAAGAGAAAGGCGATTGATAAGGACTTTCCTCTAGCAATCCCAGATTCCTATAACATAGTTGACTCAGCCTGTACAGAGTGTGGAAAGTGCGTTGAAGTGTGCCCAACAGGAGCAATTGACCTAAAGGCTGAAGATAAGTACGTAGAAGACGAGTTTGGAGCGGTAGTTATCGCCACCGGTATCACTGGAAAGGATATGAGCGTCTACGAGGAGCTGGGATATAAATACCCGGAAGTTGTGACCCTCTTTGAGTACGAAAGGTTTGTAGCAAACAACTTCTTCGGCAAAAAACCTAAAGAGATAGCCTTTGTCCTCTGTAAGAAGGACGCAGAAGGGTACTGTTCAAGGCTCTGCTGTTTAGCAACGGTTAAAGACGCAGCCCTCTTGGCCCAAAACCACCCAGACGTAAAGGTAAAGGTCTTTTACAAGAGCTTAAGGACAACCGGAAGGGCCTTTGAGGAGCTAAGGAGGAGGGCTGAAAAGGGAGGAGTTGAGTTTATCCAGGCCCCGGTTGAGAGGATAGAGAAGGAGAACGGAAAGCTGAAAATTAAGTCTCCTGCAGGAACTTTCACTGTAGATATGGCGGTTCTTGCAGAACCTTTAGTTCCAGCTCAGTTAAAACTAACGAGGATGCTTGACGTTCAAACTGATAAGTTTGGTTTCCCAATAGAGTTCCAGCCAAGGGTAATTAACCCCCTTGAGACTTACGTTGAGAGAGTATTCGTTGCAGGAAGTGCAAAGGGATTTAAGGACGTTCAAGAGAGCATAGAGTCAGGACTCGGAGCAGCAGTTAAAGTTTATAAGGCCCTTAAAGGAGAAACCAAAAAGTACTACTCAGAAATAATCCAAGAGAAGTGTTCAAGGTGTGAAACCTGCCTAATGTGCTGCCCCCACGGGGCCATCAGCCTTAAGAAAAGGGAAAACGGGGAAGAGCCTTTTGTTGAAATAGACCCTAACCTCTGTAGAGGATGCGGCCTCTGTTACTCTGCATGTCCCTCAAAGGCCATTAAGTTCTCTAACCTTGAAGATAGACAGCTCATAAGAATGGCCGAGGTGGCCTTTAAGAACCTCCCTGAAGGACAGCCGAGAATCCTTGCCTTCCTATGCTACTGGTGTGCCTACGGAGCTGCAGACTTAATGGGAATTAAGCTAAAGGAGAAGTTACCAGAAAACTTTAGGAGCATAAGGGTTAGGTGCTCAGCCTCTTTAAGCCTTGACGTCATAGCCGAGATTATTGAGAGGGATTTAGCTGACGGAATCATCGTTGCCGGATGTCCAAAGGATAACTGCCACCACATCTGGGGTAACTACATGCAGGAAAACAGAATAGAGATGTTTAACGAGTCCCTTAAGCTCTTAGGAGTTAAGGATAAGGTCGTCCGCTGGGAGTACATGGGAGTTCCTCAAGGTAAAAAGCTTGCAAACGCAATTAGAGAAGTGAACGAAACCCTTCTTAAAGTAAAGGGAGGCTGCCATGTCTAAGCCCCGATTTGCCTACTACCTCGCCGGTGGATGCGCCGGTTGTGATACTTCCCTAATTGATACCTCAGAGAAGCTCGTTGAGTTTTTGGAAAACGTAGAGCTCATGTTCTTTGCCCCTACAGTTGCAGACTTTAAGTACAAGGATTTAGAGGCCCTTCCGGACCAGTCTGTTGACTTTGGTTTCTTCAGCGGAAACGTGAGGAACTCTGAACACGAACACATGGCAAAGTTAATGAGGAGGAAGTGCAAAACTTTAATCGCCTTTGGAATATGTGCAAGCTTGGGTGGAATAAAGGGACTAGTTAACCTCTTCCCTCAAAAGGAGCTCCTTAAAAAGGCCTACGTAGAAACTCCATCAACTGACAACCCTGAAGGAGTTCTTCCCTCTCCAAAGGTTACAGTTGAAGGGAAGTACGAGCTAGATTTGCCAGTTCTAAAGCCTGCAAAGGCCCTTGACCAGGTTGTAGAGGTTGACTACTACGTAGGAGGATGTCCTCCATCCTACAACCACATAAAGTGGATTTTAGAAAAGCTACTATCAGGGGACCTTCCTCCTAAAGGAAGTTGGCTCACTATGGGTAAGGCCGTCTGTGACGTCTGTCCAAGAAACCCCATAAGACACGGAGGAATAAAGAAAAGGCCGACTGAAGTTAAAAGGGTTCTGGGCCAAATGCCCGAAGACGTATGTCTCCTTGAGGCTGGTTACCTGTGTTTAGGTCCAGTCACACAGGGAGACTGTGGTGCAGCTTGTTTAAAGGTAAACGTTCCATGCAGGGGCTGTGGAGGACCTATTCCGGGAGTTAGGGACTTTGGGGTTAAGGCAATAAGCACAATTGCAACTGCAATGGGAAGTGTTGATGTCCTTAAGAAAATCCCAGACCCGATTCACCTCTTCTACAGGTACAGCCTTCCTAAATCTTCTGTTATTAAACCAAAGGAATAGTCGGGGGAAACGATGAAAAAACTCGTAGTAGAGCCTATTACAAGGCTTGAAGGTCACGGGAAGATAACAGTCTTCCTTGACGATAAAGGAAACGTTGAAGATGCATTCCTCCAAGTTGTTGAGTTTATGGGATACGAGAAGTTCCTCCAGGGAATGCCCATGGAGGAAGTACCGAGAACTGCAAGTACAATCTGCGGTGTATGTAGAGCTGTTCACTTTACGGCCTCTTTAAAGGCTGCAGACCAGATATTCTCAGCAGAACCTCCCCCTGCGGCGAAGAAGATAAGGGAGCTCCTCCTCCTTGCTCACCACATAGAAGACCACACGGAAGTACTCTACGCCCTCGGCCTTCCTGACTTCATCTGCGGGCCAACTGCCCCTCCCCAGGAAAGGAACTTGATGGGAGTGGCTAAGAAACTGGGAAAGGAAGTTGTAAAGGACATCCTCAAAAAGAGGTTTTCAGCAGCAAGGATAGTTGAAATCTTAGGAGGAAAGCCTGTTCACCCGGCAGCGGCAGTTCCCGGAGGTTGGGCAAAGAGGGTAACCGAGGAGGAAAAGGAGGAAATTGAAAGGTTATCTGACGACCTAATTGAGCTTGGAAAGGTAAGCGTTGAACTCTTTAAGGAAGTGGTCCTCAAAAATCCAGAGTACTCAAAGCTATTAAAGGAAGAGAGCTTCAACGTTGTTACCAACTACATGGGAACGGTTGATGAGAACAAAAAAGTCACTTACTACGACGGAACTCAGGTTGTAGTATCACCTGAAGGTAAAGAGATAATAAGGTTTACAGGAAAAGAGTACCTCAACGTCCTGGCAGAAAAGACCCTTCCCTGGAGCTATGCAAAGTTCCCTTACCTTAAAGAAGTTGGCTGGAAAGGGTTGAAGGACGGTAAAGATACCTCCCTATGTAGCGTTGGACCCTTAGGAAGGTTAAACGCTTCAGAAGGCTACTCAACTCCTTTAGCCCAAAAGGCTTACGAGGAGATGGTTGAGTTCTTCGGCGGAAAACCTATCTACAACGTCTTTGCCTACCACTGGGCAAGGGCAATTGAAATACTAAACCAGGCTGAGCTCATAAAGGAAATCCTCAAGTCACCAGAGCTCACAGACGAAAACGTAGTAACCCCTCCAGGGAAAGTAACCGGCGAAGGAGTCGGAATAATTGAAGCTCCAAGGGGAACTCTGATTCACCACTACTGGACCGATGAAGAGGGCCTCGTGACCGATGCAAACCTCATAGTTCCAACAACTATAAACAACGGTTCCATCCAAGTATCGGTAAAGAAGGCAGCAAAGTACTTCATCAAGGACGGTGAAGTTGACGAAGGAACCCTCAACCTGATAGAGATGGCCCACAGGCCTTACGACCTTTGCCTTGCCTGTGCAACCCACGTTTACCCCGGCCACTACCCAACAAACGTGGTTATCTATAAAGGCGGCAAGAAAGTCAAGGAGCTGAGGAACTATTGAAGGCTATAGTTATTGGAATTGGAAACCCCTCTTTTGGAGACGACGGAGCAGGAGCAGAAGTAGTTAAAGAACTCAAAGGGAAGGTGGCAACATGCCACCTCCTTTCCTCCTCTCTTGAGATTTTAGAAAGGGTAAAGGGGTACGATTTAGCAGTTTTAGTTGACGCAGTTGATGTTGGCCTAAAACCGGGTGAGATAGTTGAGTTCTCAGTTGAAAAGGGAAGAAATAGGGAGCGATTCGGAGGTTTGACTCACACCCTGTCCATGGAGGAAGTTATAACAACAGGCTATGAACTCTTTCCTGAAACAATGCCAAAAAAGGTAATCTTTATCGGAATTCAGGTTAAAGAAATGCCCCCCTTTAAGGGGGAACTTAGCAGTGAAGTTAAAAAAGCAGTTAAAAAGGTAAAGGAGAGAGTAGAGGAACTACTCAACCTTTAAAACGGCTAAGAAAGCTTCTTGGGGAACTTCAACTTTACCAAGCATCTTCATTCTCTTCTTACCCTCTTTCTGCTTCTCAAGTAACTTCTTCTTCCTAGTAACGTCACCGCCGTAGCACTTTGCAAGGACGTCCTTCCTCAAGGCCTTTACGTTTGAACGGGCAATAATCTTGTTCCCAATTGCAGCCTGAATAGCAACCTCAAAGAGCTGCCTCGGGATAATCTCCTTTAGCTTATCTACAAGCTGCCTTCCCCTCTGGTAGGCTTTATCCCTGTGAACTATCACAGAAAGGGCATCAACAGGCTTACCGTTTATAAGGATATCAAGCTTTACAAGGTCTGAAGGCCTATAGCCTGCAAACTCATAATCAAATGAGGCGTAACCCCTTGAAACTGACTTTAGCTTATCAAAGAAGTCAAAGAGGATCTCAGATAGGGGCATGTCGTAGCGGAGTTCCACCCTTGACTGGTCAAGGTAGGTAAAGCCTGTCTGAATTCCGCGCCTATCCTGACACAGTTGCATTATCGGGCCTACGTACTCAGAAGGGGTAATTATTGAGGCGGAGATGTAGGGCTCCTCAATCCTCTCAATCTTCTCAGGTGGAGGCATCTCTGCAGGGTTTTGGACGTTAACAACGCTACCGTCCTTTAAGTAAACCTTGTAGATAACGCTTGGAGCAGTAGCTATGAGGTTTAGGCCAAACTCCCTTTCCAACCTCTCCTTAATGACCTCCATGTGAAGGAGCCCTAAGAAGCCACACCTAAAGCCAAAACCGAGGGCTGCGGAAGTCTCAGGTTCAAAGAAGAGAGCTGCATCGTTTAACTTTAACTTCTCAAGGGCCTCTTTCAGGTTCTCGTAGTCGTCTGAGTCAACTGGGTAAAGCCCTGCAAATACCATAGGTTTAGCAGGCCTAAAGCCCGGGCAAGGCTCAGGAGTTGGGTTCTCTGCGTCTGTAATCGTATCCCCGACCTGCGTATCCTCAATATTCTTAATGTTTGCAGCTATCCAGCCGACCTCCCCCGCTGAGAGCTTATCAACCTTAACCATGTTTGGAGACTGGGTTCCTACCTCTACTACCTCAAACTCCTTGTCGTTTGACATAAGCTTAATTTTCATTCCTGGCTTTATCTCACCGTCAAAGACCCTAATGAAGGGAATAACCCCCTTGTAGTTGTCGTAGAAGGAGTCAAAAATGAGAGCCTTTAGAGGCTTTTTCGGGTCTCCACTTGGAGGGGGAACCCTCTTAACTATCGCCTCCAAAATCTCTTTAATTCCGATTCCTTCCTTTGCAGAGGCTAAAATTGCCTCGTCAGGGTCAAGGCCGAGAACCTCTCCAATTTGCTCCTTAACCCACTCAGGGTTGGCGCTTGGAAGGTCTATCTTGTTTATTACCGGGATAATCTCAAGGCCTGCATCAAGGGCAAGGAAGAAGTTCGCAATAGTTTGGGCTTCTATTCCCTGAGTTG
>Ga0256836_1000348_pt1 | contig 25991 bp, 25 predicted proteins | sample 4561380metaG_FD_185974 | JGI IMG/M metagenome (GOLD analysis project Ga0256836, IMG submission 185974) | Hydrothermal vent microbial communities from Guaymas Basin, Mexico - 4561-380 | ecosystem: Environmental > Aquatic > Marine > Hydrothermal vents | place: Mexico: Guaymas Basin | collected...
TGAAAACTAGAAGAAAATATTTAGAACAGATTAATAAAGAAAAGAAAGCTTCTTATGAAAAAAAAGATCATAAAGAAGTTCAAAGAAAAAAAGCTTTATCTGGAGAAATAAGAAAAGGTTTAGGTTTAAAAGAAGACGAATTAATTGCTATTCAAAAAGAAATGGATAAGAGAAACGGTGTTGCTAAAAAATTTGCAGGAGAAACAAGAAAAGAGTTGTTAGAAAGAATAGAAAAAAATATATCTAAAGGAAGTTTTAAGGATAGTATTAAAAATTATATTGAACAAGGTCCTACAGGTGGTTTGAAAAATTTTTTAAAAGAAGGTTTTAAAGGTGGTGTTAAAGGTTTAATTATTGATAGTCTTATTGGTCAAGGTGCAAGAGAGGCATTAATAAATGGAGACGAAAATTCTGTAGAGAGAGCTCATGTTTGGACAGCATTAGGAAATACTTCTGCAGCTTTAGGATATGGTGTTGCCGGTGGAGCTCTTGGATTCCTTGGAGCTTTAGACGAAATGGTAAATTTAGTTGTTGAAGACGCAAATCCATTTGGAACAGTAACAGAATTTGTTGGATTAACAGATAGTGATCATTTAATTAATGAAGCTAATGTTTTAATAGACCATGGAACTGACGAGATTGTAAATGTTTATCAAAATATATCTGATATTCATAATGACGAAGTATTCTATGGAAATGAAGGTTTGACAAAAGAATTGCAAGATTTGCATGCACAAGGTAAAAAATCTTCAGAAATACACCACTTTTCACCAACAGTAGAAAGTCTTATTGGAAGTAGTGAAGACTAAATTTTAGTCTCACCTTCTTTAAATCTTCCAAAAAGACCTTCATAGTAAGCATTATCCATAATCATAAAGAATGTAAAAATAGAAATTAAAGCAAAAATACCAATTCCATAAGAGTTAATATTTTCAATATCTTTTAGAATATTTCCTGTATCTTTTATAATGAAAGAGAAAAAAATTGAAACTAAAATACTTGCTTTAATTTCACTAAATACAGGTGCAAATTTAGTTGTAATAAAAAATACAAAATAAGAAATTAAAAATACACTAATAAATGTAATTATAGATATATCGTCTATATTTGTTAATGCATATACTTTTTCTGCAATAACTTGCGTTAGATTTCCTGTAAAAGTTGATAGAGTTTCAATAATTTTCATAATTTATCCTTTAAAATTTGTTAAATATTTGTATTCACATATTCACATATTCACATATGAAGTGTGAATAACTTTATATTTAACATTATTACCAAAATAACCTTAAAATAACCTTAAAAATAAGTTGTTTAGTATAAAAAAGCTTAAATTTTAATAAAAACATTAGAAAAAAGACCCTTTTTCTGCTAAAATAAATAAAAAAGGAAAATTTATGATAGAAGCATTACTTATATATATAAGTATATTTACATTAACTTATTTTGCAAGAAAAGAATTTTTAGATATATTAGGTTTTGAACCTATATATATATCTGATAAAGAAATTCATGAGGCTTCTGTAAAAAAAATATATAAAGAATATTTAAATGGAAATAGATTTTATGGTATTTTTTATGTATTTAGATTTCCAATATTATTTATACTTTTAATATTAAATTATTTATTATTTTTATATTTAAATTATTCACATATAAATAATTTTATATTATTTATATCTATATATTCTTTAATAACCTTTTCTATACATATAATTTTACCTTTAAATAGAATTTATTTTCCAGCTATAGAAGATTCATTTAAATATAAAATATCAATAAATGAATGGTTTAATTATAAATATTTAATAATGAATAAAGATTCAAAATATAAAGAAATTGATTCTAAAATTAAAAAATTTTATATTGGCTCTTATGAAGATTATTTATTAAATTTTATTACATTAGATTTAGAACCTTTAACATATGAAGAATATAAAAAATATATTTTCCATTTAGATAAATATAATTTAATTTGTAAAGATAAGGGACGTTATATAGATATTTTTATTGAAGGTGATAAACTAGAATTCTTTTATATATCTTTATATCCAGATAATGTTTATACTTCTATTAATAAAATGGAACCTTTTGAAAGAAAAATATTCGAACGTGTAGGAGATTCTTTAGCATTTTTTATGGTCGTTTATTTAATAAATAATTATTGGAGTTAAAAATGAAAAAAATATTAATTTTCTTAGGACTTAGTTTATTTAGTTTAAATTTATATGCAAATGGATTTAAAATAAATCCAGAAAAAAAATTTATTATGAAAAATAAATGTTCTTTAATAACTATAAATAATGGTGTTTTTATATTTAATAAAAATTGTATAAATTCTAATAAAATTGAATCTTTAGAATGTTTAAGTGAAAAAAATAAATTAGGCTTTATTTGTGTTGATATAAAAAATAAGAAGAATTATTTAGTTGATTTTGATTATAAACAAGATAAAAATAAAATTTATATTTTTTCTAATTTTTTAAATGTAATTGAGTTATCTTATGAAAGTAAGTAAAAGTCTTAATAAAAATTTTTCAATTAATGAACATTTTAATTTAATTGAAAAAAAATATAAAGAAAAAGAGAGGATATCTTTTAATGGGAAAAACTTATATGCATTTAAATATTATAAATATATTTATTTACCTTTAATTGAGGATTTTAAATGTAAAAATTCTTTATTAGAATTAAATGCGTCTTTTTTAAAAGAATTAATATCTAATGAAATTTTTAGTTATGGAGATTCTATTTATTTAAGATTTAATAATAATAATGGAAATTTATATGTATATAATGATTTAGAAAATAAAAGTTTAGAAGTAGATAAGAAATATATTATAAAAAATAATTTAGATAAATTTGAAGTATTTTTTGATTTAAATTTAATTTTTTTAAATTATTTAAATTGGAAAACAATAAATCATTTTAGTAAAGTAATAATTAGTGAAGATAAAAATATATTTTTTTTAAAAAGAAAGGATTGGATATCTATATTTTTTATTAATGAAGAATCAAATAACTAGAAAATTTTATATAAAAGTTAATTTTTTTGATATTATATGATAATTAATTATAGTTAATAATAAGTGGTATATAGATTACCGGAGGTCACAATGATATTTAAAAATAAAGTAAAGCAAGTTATAAGTTTGTTTTTATCATTTACATTTATACTTGATTCAACATTAAATGCAAGTGTAGCAATAACTGCTGAACAAAGACCTGTAGATATGGGAACATTCTTAAGAGATTCTGATAGACCTTCTGATTTGCCAGTTGCAGCATATAGTGATTTTTTTGAAAAAGAAAATATAAATATAGTTGAAAATATGGATTTATCAAATTATGAAGGAATGAAAGCTTTTATTGGTTATGGTGTTTATGATATATCTGAAGAACAATGTCAATATTTAGAAGTTCCTGGAAAAGGACAATTTGAATTTGATCATGAGTTTGAAAAATATGGTGCACATAATGGTCATACATATGGTATAAGTAGAAATACAATGGATTATAATTCATGTATTGCTTTGGCTGGTGAATATGGAGGAGCTCCTGTATCAATAGATAATTCTGCGGAAAATTATTATTTAGATTCTACTTTTGCAACTACTAGTGCTGGAAAAATTTGGGTTGGAGCAACTATAGATAGTTGTTCAGATAGTTCTTATACTTCAGGTATTAATAGAACTCAATTTTTTACAAATTGGGCTACAGCAACAGTAGCTAATACTTGTGACGAAAATAAGAAAAATGTTATTATGAATAGTACTGGTACATGGGAAAAAGTAAATTCAGGAACTTATGGTAAATGTTTAGTTGAATGGACCTCAGATACTAAATATAGACCTATTAGAGTTTGTGCTCCTTGGTGGAAAATAAATAGAGAATATAAAAATAAAAATATGGGTTTATATAATGAAGACGAATTGAGAAGAATTAATCAGGCAGATTTACCTATTAATTTAAATATTTGTATAAAATATGATCCTGTTGCTGCAGAAGCTGCTGAAAAACCAAGAAGAGACGTAACTTGTACTTCTTATTATAGTAGAAATGCTGCTCCAGAATGTGCTAGAGATATGTATCAAGATCAATGTTATGTTGACGAATGTCAAGGATATTTAAAAAATGTTTGTAGACATAAATCTGAAGAAGTTGTAGGTAAAGGTTATGTTAAGGGTCAAATAATGAGTGGAGGAACAAAAGTTTCTGTAAAAGTTAAAGACGAAGTTACTACGCATGTATATGATTGTCCGCCGTCTCCTCCTTCAATAAAAAATTGTTTAGATTCTGCAAAAGTTATGATTTGGCCAAAAGAATGTCCAGGATCTTCTTGTTATTCTTTAAAAGAATGCTATTTAGCCGCTAAAAATAAAACAGAAACAGAAGCTTGTGAGTCTCAATATCATTGTGAGAAAATTTATGCAAGTAGAGATATACCACCAAGAATTGATCCAGTAAGTGGAAATGTTGTTGAATTATATGGAATTTGTAGTGACGGAACACAATTAAGCTTTTTACCAAATATTTTAAATAAAAATAATAAAGTTTGCGAAGAATATGAAATATATACTGTGACTGAACAAATAAAACAAAAATGTACAGTTGAAAGACCTGTTAATAATTATCATGTAAATGTAGCTTTTACTGAAGACGATATTTATCAAGACGATCCAAATTGTATTAGAACAGATAAGGTTGAAGATTCTCAGAAATTAAGTGAAATAACCATTAATTTAGATTTAAAAGGGTATTTTCAAAATAGAATTACAAAGGTAAATTTAGACGATAGTAAAGATTTGGTATTTGCTGGTGGGACTGATTCTTTTTTATTAGCAAGTGTTTTATCTGCTCCTATATCGTATACTAGTGAAAATAGTCAAACAACAACAACAGAAACTTGTGATATAGATTTACAATGTGATATTTTTGACGATAAGAATACAGTTATGGCATTTCTAGATAGAACTAAAGCTATTGTTAATGACGGAGAAGCTAAAGATAATAATATTGATTCTTTAGATTTAAATACTCATAAATTAACTATTTTTGGATTATCAAAAGAAGAATGTGAAGGTGGAACAGATATTTCAGGAACTTTATATGAATCATATCCTGTTGCTCATGGTTTCGATACTTATTCAACTTCTGTTACTTCTGTTTTAAATGAAACTACAGGAAATAGAACTTGTTATATTAATTTTAAATCAGAAACAATAGACGATTATTTAGATTTAGTAAAAACTTTAGACGGAACACAATTAGTATATGAATTTACAAATGATATGACTAAAGATAAATGTTTAAGAAAAGCAATTTGTATTGGTGGAACATTTAATGAAAATTTATTTGGAAGTGATTATTTATCAACTGGACATTGTTCTATTGTAAGTGGTGAATATCCGCAATCTTATATGGATTATGTAAAAGCTGAAGCTGGTTGTGTAAATACACCTTTAGAACCTGTTTCTGAGGATATTTGTACACCTTATTCTACTTCTGGAAGTGCTTTTAGTAGTATTAATGGTTTTGAATCTATTTTAGTTTTTGAAGATTTTTTAACTGGACCTTGGGGATATTATTCTAATTTTGTTCAAAAATTACCTAAACAAAATAAAATTATATTAACAACAGCAAATTATACAGATCAAGAAGTTTATCCTTTAATTGAGATATCTACAATTAAAGATTATCAACATTTTGTAGAAGAAATTTATCATGAAGCTCATTTAGCTGCAAATCCAGATTATGAAGCTGGTGCTGCTGTTGCTGCTGCTGGTGCTGCTGTTGTTTGGGCAGCAACATATGGTCCAATTTTTGCAGTTATAGGTTCTACAGGTATAGGTGTAATTGTTGTTTTAGTTATTATAATTGTATTAATGGTTATGAGTAGACCTAAAAAAATGAATAGACAAGATATAGATTGGATTGTTTTTAAACATATTGATCCGGATCAATATCATTCTATTTTTGAAAAAAGAGTTTTTATAGATAAAGATTATCAAGTTGGTGTTCATAATCCTAGTTTTTATTTAATTCCAGGAAATGATCAAAATTGGTTTTATATTACTGATAGAACTTATACAGGGCGAATTGAGCCTGGAGATTTTAATCAAAAAAATGCAGCTAATTTAAATACAAAAGAAAATTTATTTAAATGTGGTGGTTGGGATAATGCTAATTTTAATTTAGCTGTACACCCTTCTGAAAGAGGTATTATTACGGGATATCCAAGTTGTCCTTGGTATAATCCTTGGTGTGAAAAAATGGACGCATATAATTGGACTTTAGATCAAACTTTATCTAAAAACGTAAATACAATTTATTATGGAGCTGATCAAAGTTTAGTTGTATTACTTCCATATAGAGGTGATTTTACTTTTGAAGCTTATGATAAATATGATAATTTATTATCTAAAGTTGATATTCAAGAAAATTCATTTATTAATACTTTTTCAACTGATAGTTTAAAATTTGCTCAAGTTAAATTTGGTCCAGGAATGGAATTAGCTGAAGGTGTTAGACAAGATTTATCTTGTGTTTCAGATATTATGGTTGAATGGGGTGGTGGAGTTTCAGGAGCTTATCATGAAAATAAAACTACAGGAATTAATTCTAATTGTGCAAAATCTAATGATAGTTATGTTGAAGATCATGCAATGACTAAAATAAAAATTATTCCTAAAAATATAGAAAATGAAGCTTTTGAATATACATTAGTAAAACCATTACCTTTTTCTAATAGAGTTTATGCAGCAACATTAGATAAATTACAAGATAGATTTTATCGTTGTTTTGGAGAATTTCCTGAATGTAGTGACGACGAATATAGTGAGGAACAATAATATGAATAAAAAAATAGTAAGTAGTTTATTATCATTTATAATGATTGCTCAGGTACCATTAAATGCTGCAATAACAGGAACTCCAGAAGTAAGTGATTCTGATACAAATATAGTTTGTAATTTTGATTATTCTGAAGATTTTTATCCAGTTGGTGATACTTCTGGAAAATCAGTTTATACAAAACAAGAAGTTGTTAGAGATTGTAATGTAACAAAACAAGTTCAAGGAAAATGTTTGCGTTGGAGAGAAGAAAAAACAATAGCTTCTGTACCAACTGAAGCATATAATACTTTTGATAATACAAATTATAGTGATAGTGTTGGTGCTTTTTTTGCAACAGCTGGGGCTTATGATCAAATGGAACATTTATGGTCTGGATTTGCAGGATATTGTGTTGACGGAACTTTAAGAGATTTTGATTGGGTTAGCGATCCTATGTTTTGGGGAAGTATAGCTATGAGTTATTTAATGTCTGGAGGTGAAGCCGGTTCAGTTAGTGACGGATTTAATGAAGGTGTTAATTCTGTTGGAGAAGCTGCAATAACAAAAGCAGGTGCTAATTCTGTTGTTTTATCAGCAACTCAATCAGCTGCTAAAAGTGGTGTACAAATTGGTATTGAAGGAACTGGTACAGAGATTGCAAAATTTGCACTACAAAACGCTTATTCAACTTTAGGAAAATGTCTTGTATCTGGGGGATTTAATATGGCAACAAGTACAGCAGATTTTCTAATGGCTGGTAGTGGAGATTCTAATCAAGAAGATTGTAATCCAATTGACGAAATTTGTGGAGACGAAGAAGATCCTAATGGAGGAAAATCAGAAATACAAACAATGGACGTTGTAACTTTTACAGATTTAGCAAATAGCTTTTCTGAACAAGGTGATAATATATATGACTTCATAGAAGTTTATGACGACGGTGCAGATTCAGGTGTTGTAACTTTTAGATATAAGCAAACTAATGAAATGGGTTTAGAAGGTATGGACACTGACGCAGCAAATGAAATGTTGGAAAAAATGCAACAAATTCAATTTGCTATTGGTATGGGAATAGCAGCTGGGGGAATGGCTGCTTGTATGTTGACAGACGGAGCAGCTGGTGGAAGTATTTCAGTTGAAAATACTACAAAAGATTCTAATAAACAAATGTTACAATCAGGTTTAAATTCTGCTATTGATTTTGGAGCTAAGTTTATACCACCACCTGCAGGACCAGCTATTGCTGTAGTTGGTAAAGTTTTAGTTGCGTTAGCTATGTCTTATGATAGTATTGACTCTTGTCATGATAAAGACGACGCGTCTAAAATGGGATCTAGACATGAAAAAACAGAAAAATCATTAAGATTTGATTTATGTAGACCTATGTGGGATACATGTGAAGACGAATTTATGTGGGGTAAATGTGCATTGCAAGGTTATCACTTTTGTTGTTATGACCAATTGTTAACAAAAGTTTTAGTAGAACAAATAAAAGCTGAATTAGGTAGAGAATGGAAAAGTTGTTCAGGAATATCTATTAGAGACTTAAATTATGTTAGTTTTAGACAATGTACAGCTACAGAAATGGCTGACGGTATAGACGGTGCAAAAAGTTATGGTATTTCAAGTATTGGTGATACTCCATTTATTCCAGACGGATATGACGGGCCTATATGGAATCCTGAAGAAGCTTTTCAATATAAGCATAAATGTATGGATATGACTGAATTTGAAGAATATCTAGAAGCTCAATTAGGTGAAAGTATAGATAAAGATAGCTTTGAAGATTTTTGGAATGGTCTTACGAAGAAAGATCCAATTTAAAAATTGGATAACTCTTCTTCTAAATCTTCATTATATGTAAAAATACTAGCAGATTCTACATATGAAGCTGCTGGTTTATAAAACTCACAAAAAGCTGTTCCTTTTGCTCCATTTCTATTTTTAGAGACAATTAATTCTCCTATATCTACATTTGAATTTAATAAATTATTTAATGCTTCGGCTAATTCTTGAGAATTTGGATTCTTTTTAATTTTTTCTCTTAAAGAAGCTTCTAAATATACAGAATCTCTATAAGGAAATATGATTATATCAGCGTCTTGTTCTAATGCCCCAGAACTTCTTAAATCAGAATTTTTTGGTCTTTTATCAACTCTTTCTTCTAAAGTTCTATTTAATTGAGATAATGCAATAACTGGTGCTTTAGTTTTCTTTGCTAATCTTTGTAAAGCTCCTGAAATATCTGTAATTATTTGATTTTCGTCTTTTCTGTTAAGATAATCTTTTATAATTTGTATATAGTCTATAACTATAAGTTCTGGATAAACTCCTTTATCTTTTTTAAATTCTTCTGCTGCTCTTTGTATATCTAAAATAGTAACTTTATTTAAATCTTCAAAATCTTCAATAACTAAATTTGATTTTTCTAAAAATAAAGAAGCTGCTAAAATTTCATTTATACGATTATTTAAATTTTCACCTAAAACAGTATTTTTTAAAGTTAAATTATTATTAATTTTAGGAATTAAACGTTCTATTAATTGTTCAGAAGACATTTCTACAGAGCAAACAAGTATATGTTTATTATCTTTTATATTATCAGCTACTATATCTAATGCCAGAGACGTTTTACCCATTGAAGGCCTACCAGCTATCAATATATATTCAGCGTCTTTAAAACCACCTGTAATGCGGTCTAATTCACTAATAGAACTTGAAAGTCCTACAACACCTTCGTCAAAGTCTCCACTATCAATTCTTTCTTTTGTTAAAAGAATTTTTTCTCTAAAAGAAGAAAATGGATTTTTCTTTTCTTTTTTATTTAATTCTAGAATCATAGATTGTATATTATCTATTAATATATTTAATTCTTCTAATATACCAATATCTGTTTTTTCTAATTTCTTTTTATTCCAAATAATATCAATTGAATGTTTATAAAAAATCTCCATTAAAGTATTAATTGTATATAATTTTAATTGTTCTTCACAAAATTCAATTGGATATATATTTAATTGTTTTTTTGATATAAAATTTTGATTTATTTGTTGAATAGTTAAATTATTTAAAATACCTTTTTTTAGATTTTCTAAATATTCATAATTATTTTGTTCTTGAAACATATCTTTTATAAATTTATAATCTAAAATTGAAGCTTTTTCATGATAAAAAAGAGATATAATTAAAGATTCTGTATTAAAGTTATTCATATTCCACCTTAAGTTTTTAAATTACATTATTATATAATAAATAACTTTAAACTTAAATTAAATCTTAAATTTATGTATAATACTTTTAAAATATATATAGGAGTATATAAAATGAAAAATAAAATATTTTTATCATTGATTATATTTTCAGTATTAGTTAATGCTGAAGATTTTCCTGAGGATATACCTTTAGATAATGTTGAAGTAGTTGAAGTTCAAGAAGAAAATTCATTAGATAGTAAATCATTAGATACAAAAATTCAGGAAGTTGTTTCTTTAAAAAAAGAAGAACCTAAACAAGAGCTTATAAAAATTGATTTAGATAATTTAGATACAGCAAATGATAGTGTTTTTGGTTCAAGTAAAAATAAAGAAAATAATAATTTTGAATCTTTTCAAGAGGATTTGAATGTTGTTTCTAATCCTTATCCAAAAATGAAGTTAAAGTCTTATAAAAATGTTAAATATTTTAAACCTTATAATTGGTTTGATATAATTGGCTCAGATAAAAAAGCTTTTGAAAAGATAAGATTAAGAATGAAGGTTTCAGAATCTGAAGCAATGAAAATGATAGGTAGTGACGCAAGTAATGAAGCTATAGTATTAAGTGCTATATATTATGATTTTGTAAAAAAAAGACCTGATATTGCAGAAAATTTTTATATGGAATTTCCAAAAATGAAAGGAAGAATAGATCCTTTTTATAATAAAGTTTTATTGGCAAATTATTTAATTAGAACTAATAGACCTGATATAGTTGAAGATATTATGGGTAAAGGTGATTGTATGAAGGCTAGTCCTAGTAAAGAAAATATATGTTGGTTTTATTTAGGAGCAGCTCATTATTTAACTACAGGAAATAATAAGAGTTATTATTTAAAAAGAGCTAAACATAGTATAAAAAAAGCTAAACTTCTTTATAATAAAAAGAAAAGAAAAAGATAATGAAAAGAATAATTAGAAATTTTAATAACTATGAAAATATTGTTTTAGTTTATTTTTCTATTATATTTTTAGTTATATTTTTAATAAATAGGGATAATATTTATTTATTATCTTCTATGTTATCTATATGTTTTTTTAAATTATTAAAATTAAAAAAATTTAACTTTTTAAAGTTATTTTAAGTAAATATTATATATAATAAAAAGAAAAAAGGTTGAATATATGTTATATCCTGCATTAGTAATGAAATTAATCCAATTCAAAAATAAAAATAATGAAACGTCTTTTGTTCCAGCTGAAGGTTTTAATATTATACAAGCTAAATTAGATACAGGAGAAATCATTGATATTGATATATTTTCTAATGATAAAGAAATGAATTCTTTATTTAAGTATTTAGATAATAAAGGTAGTCAAGGAGTAAAAGAAAATAAAGCAAAATCTTTAGCTTTAGATTTAGTTTTTAATCCAGATAATCAATATGCTGAAAGAATTAAAAAGATAGAAGATTATTTATTATCAAAAGGAACTCCTCAATCTAAAATTAAGCAAGAAGCTTCTATGTTATTTGTTAAAAAACTATTAAAAGAAAATTCAACAATTAAAAGTACTTCTATTTTTAGAATGGCTTTAGCTGAAGGTAATGGTAAATACAATTCAAGAAGTATATATGTAAAAAATAATGATAAAGGTGAAAAAATTTATTCTACTTCAGGTATTTATAATCATGCTCAATTAGAAAATCAGATACCTATTGAATTATCTTATATTTATAATTCTGAAAATCAACCTATTGGATTTGTTAAAGTTGTTACAAGTGATTTAATTAATTCTAATCAAATTAATTTCATTTTAAATCATGTTATAAGAACAATTGAAAAAAGTATAAATGAATCTTCTAAAGCATTTATGCCAACATTTGTTTTTACTAGTGGAATTTCAAATGAATTAAAAAATTTATATACTCAATTTAATAATATATCTCAATTAAATAGAAAAAGTGAAACAGTTTTAGATATTAATCAATATACTTTATCTATAAATATTTTAAAATCTATATTAAATCATTTTTATCAAAATAGAGGTGATTATAAATATTTTAAAATGGAACTTCCAATGTTAATAAAAAATGAAAAATTTGCTAATGGATTAAAAACAGTAGGAGAACATGGGAAATCTCCTTTTCAAGTATTAAGAGAGGCTTTAATTAATTTAAATTTTAGTAAAGAAAATCCTGAAGTTAAAAAAATGTTAAAAGATAAATTATTAAATTTATTTTTTATGCCAATTATTAATGCTCAATATAATCCAAAAATGTTATCAGTATATAATATTCCTGCAGCTAATTTATTAGGTGAAAGTGATAGTTGGGGATTTATGGTTGATAATGTTGATTTTTCAAAATTAACATTGGGTAAAAAAGAAATAGAAAATATGTATAATTTTTGTAAAGCAGAAGTGGAGAATATAAATAATGGATAAGAAAGTTGAAGAAATAGAAGTTAATGAAAATATGAATAAATTAATAAATTTAATTATTGAGGCGGGTGTTGATTTAGAAAAACTTTCAAAAATAGTTTTGACAGATTTTAGAGAAAAAACATTAAAGTCAACTAAAGACTTTTATAAAATTGCTAAAAAAAATAATAGAGGAAAAAATATATCTTTTTTAAGAAAAAATGTTATTCCTTTATGGAAAGGTGTAGTAGAGAATAATTTTGAACAAGCTATTGATTTAAGAAAATTTTTAAGTGAAGAAGATTTTATAAATTATGTTGGAGGTTTGTATATTTCTATACATTCTAAAAAGATAGTAGATAATGGAAATATTGGATTTTTAGTTAAAGCTACTTTAGCAGAAATGTTTCAAAAAGTTGCTTTTATTTTAAAAGAAAGAAATTTAATAAAAACTGAAGAAAGCAAAAATTAATTTGCTTCTTCAAAAAGATCTTTAATCTTATTAATATCTTCTAAACTTAAAAAATATACTTTTTTAGACGTAAACATACCGTCACCATGAAATTCCGCTTCATTATTTGTAAAAATATAATCATTAATAAGAATTGAATCTTCTGTTGATTTTACAAAGATTGCTACTTCTTTTAATTTTTTAATGTTAATAACATGTGTTTTTATAGGTTTTAGTTTGCTAGTAATAACAATTTTACTTTTATCTAAAATAATACTTTCAACAATATTTTTCATATTATCATAAATATCAGATTTTATTTCAATAATTTCTATTCCTGGATTTAATATTTTTGTTAAAAAATTACTTGAACCTTCTTTTTTAAATATAACAATTCCAGGGAATTCAATAAAATCTTTATTAGTTGAAAATGTTACAACATTCTCAACTATTTCTTCAAAATTTGCTATTAATATAGACTCTTTGTCATTACTGTTCACTTTTATCATTTTCTTTTTTGTCATTATTTACACCTCTTCTCTTTTTATTATTTTTTTGTTTTCTTTTATCAATAATATTATTTATTGCAGAAATATGTTCTGCAATAGCAGAAAATTCTTCAGCCAATGTAGGATCTTTCATAAATCCTCTTTCATTATAAATTGTTTTAGAAATTGCTAAATTAGCAACTAATTTTTCAAATTTAAAATATTTTTCTTTTTCACTTGATAGAAAAATAACTAATCTTCCTGCTGGAGCAACTTCTTCAGCAACAGTTCTTAATTCTTGAACTTTTTTCCCATAGTTAGATAATTCTTCTTTACCTGCTAACATTGGTGATATAGTTGAATTCAACCATACTTTTTTATTTTCTTGTGCCATTTTTGGCCTCCTTAATATTATTTAGATATAGATTCAAAAATAAAATTTATTATTTTTGATAGAAAGATATTATACATAAAAAATGTTAAATAATTTAGTTTTTTTTAAGTAAAAAGAAAGTATAATTTTATAAATAAAATAAAAAGGAACTAAAATGGAAGTTTTAGGACATATTAAAATTGGTGAATTAAGAAATGGTTTACCAACACAAGTAAATAAAATTAAAGTTGTTCAAACTTATAAAAATGAAAATAATCTTTTTCCTGAGTATAAATTTAGTGAAGAAGATTTAAGTGATAATTTAGAGGTAAGGCTACCTTTTATTGATAATGTTGAAGATAATTTAAAAATTGCTGAAATTTCATTTGTAACAGTTAATGATATTTATAAATATAGAGCAGAGATTATAGGTAATCATGTTTATTTAATTCCTTATCAGCCAAATTTTGAAAAAGTTCTTGAAGATTTACCTGTTATTAAATTAGGAACTGTAAAAAAATGGAAAGAATCTCTTCAAATGGAGTTAAGAGCTATTGGTTATTTTATAGTTACTCAAAAAAATAATAGTTTTTTTTATTTTTCAGAAAAACATAGTTTTGTTGTTGATTTTAAAACAATGAGTGCTTTTTCTATTATTGAAATGAAAAAGAGAATTGATTCTTTGAAAGAACTTCCTAAAGATATTTTAGCTAATTTAAATTTAAAATTAGTATATAAAAGAAAATTATTTAAAACAAATAAATTTTCTGAAGTAAAATATTTAACTATTGCTGATATTTTGCCTGAAGATATAATTTATGCTTCAAAAAATGAAGTATCAAAAAAAGCTATAGATTCTATATGTAAAGTAGAACAATTTTCAAAAAAACTTTATAAAGATTCTATAAAAAATGCAATTAGTTTAGAAGAAGCAAATGAATTTTTTGGAAAACAACTTATGATTAAAGTTGATAATGAGGCTTTAAATGAATTTGGTTCAGTTACAACTTCTGAAAATCTTATTGAAAGAGTTGAAAAAATTAATGAAAAAAAAGAAGAAGTTGAAGCTAAACAAGAAGAGATAAAATCTTCTTTAGAAGAAAATGAAGATATTGTTCTTAAACTTATCGAAAATAATGTCCCTGAAAAAGTAGCAAAAGCTTTTGTTGTTAAACATGGAAAATTAGCTTTTAAAATGGCCCAAGATTTAGAATTTGATATTCAAGGTTTAATTAAAAGTCTTTAATTTATCTTAAATGAATTGTTTAGATTTGACATTTAAGTTATAATTAAGCTATAATCTCTCTTAATAAAAAAGAGAGGTTATTTAATGAGAATATTAACTTTTAATGTTGATTTAAAAGAAAATGAATTAGTTGATAATATTGCTAAAAATTTACAGAGTGTAGTTCATATCGATATTGCAGAAGATTTAGAGGAATTTGAATATCTTTCTTTAGTTAGAAAATATGATTTATTTATTTTAAATTTAGATAATTCTAATTATAAAAATTATTTAAATATTTTTAAAGTTTTAAATACACAGTATTCAAAACATGAAGATTATAGATATAAGTTATATATAACATATAATGAAAAAAATTCTAATATAAGTTATATACAAGATAGTATTAAATATATATATAAAAATTTAAAACCTCAATATAAAAACATAAGTTTTGAAAATAAAGAAAATATTTTTAAAACAATAATTGCTAATTATTTTTATGAAACCCCCTCTCTTATAAAGTCTATTGATATAAAAATTTCTCAAAAAATTATAACTATTGAATTTGAAAATGATTCAATAGAAGTTAAAGTAAAATCAAAAAAAGATTTATATGTTTTATTATATTTTATAAGACATTATGGTGAAATTGTAAATGTTGAAACAATTTTATCAGGTATATCAAAAGAACCTGAATTATCAAAAGGTTCTCCTGTTGAAGCAGCTATATCTTCTTTAAGAAAAGCTTTTAAGGCATTAAAATTAAAAAAAGACGATCCAATAGTTGCATTAAAAAGAATAGGATATAAATTTGAAATTTAAATTTTTAATAATTTTATTATTTTCTAATATTTTATTTGGTAATGAATATACTTATCTTTCAGATAAAATCTTATCAGTAGATTTAAATATTATAAATATATTAAAGCCTAAAAATAAAATTGAAGAAGTAAAAATAAATAAAAGCAATGTATATATTACACCTTTTCAATATCATATTTCAAAAAAATATAATGATTTTGGTTTTGAAATAAATAAAAAATATGTAGAATATTTATTAAATAATAAAGGTGTTAAAGATTTAAGTGAAATCGAAAGAGTTTTAAACTCTAGAAATTTAACATTAAATTATTATGAAGGAATTTTAAAAATCATATATTTTTATTATGTAGATAAAGATTTAAATAAATATTTCTTTTATATCTTTGATAAAATTTATGATAGAGGTTTTTCAAAGATTCAAAATGTTTTTGAAGGTTTTTTAATTCAAGATATGATCTTATCTTTTAAAGATAAAAAATATAATTATAATCATTTAATATCAGAATTTGATTATTGTAAAATAGAATTTTTTAATTCGAAAGAGTTTGAAGAAGGTTGTGAAGCCAATCAAATTTTATTAATGTGTTTAAATAATAAAGAAAATTATTTAGATTATTTAAATTTATTAGCATTAAAAGATTATAAATTAGCTGAATATACTCACTCATATTGTCAACAAATCAAATAAATATTAAAACTTTAAAAAAGTTAAAGAAATATGGTATACTTCATTAAATAAAGAAAAGAGGTATACCATGAAAAAAATAGTTGTATTATTTTTACTTTCACTATTTACTTTATATGCTACAGAAAATGTTTTTAATGATAAAACTTTAGACGAAAAAATTAAAATTAAAAAACATTTATCTTTAAAAAAAGTAAAAATGTATTTTTCAGATTTTATAGATATAACCGGTGAATCAAAAGAAAATTTTAATAAAATGATAAATGAAGCTTATAATAAAGATATTCATTTCTTAAGAGCTATAGATAAATTTTCTAAATTTGATAAAGCTATTAAATTTAAATATTATGATCCAACAATTGGTGAAAATAAAAATGTAAAATCTTATATACCGGATTATGAATATATTTTTAATGAATTGCATGAATCTGTAAGTAAATATCATAATATATTATCAGCTTATAAAGGTTCTGAATTTATAGGGAAAACTATATTAATGCTTGATAGTACTGGAAAAATATCTTCTCCTCAAGTTCATACTTTAATTAATAAACATTATCCAATTTTTATTAAAACATTATCAGATAGAGGATATTGTTATGGTTATTCTATGGGTGTTAATTTTTATGCTGATACTAGTGAATATGCAAGAGATAAATCTAAATTTAATTACTTTTTAAAAAAAGGATATCCAATTTGTAAAACTCAATTTGAAAATAAGAAAATTCCTAAATTTTTATATATATCTTTAGCGAGACAATTTTCTATAGAAAATGCAAAAAAAATGAGAAGAGTTCAAATTGAAAAAAGAATAAAAGAAAGAGAAAAAAGTGAAAAAGAAATTTTTATTGAAAATGGTAAAAAAATGAAAAAAGCTTTAAAAGAAAAAGCTTTAAATAAAGGTAAAAAATAATGAAAAAAATATTTTTAATATTAATATTTAGTTTAAGTTTATTTGGAAAAGATTTAGGAACTTTTAAAAGTAATGATTCTTTTAGAAGTGAAGCTAAGCCAAGTAAATATATGGATTTTGGTATAAATGGAAAACTTTATAAGATAACAGAGCCTGATATGTATAATGTTTTAGTTTCTGCGGCTAAAGAATGGGCAGAACAGTATGATCAGAAAAAAATGGAAAAGATTGTCAGAAGTGAAGTAGATAAAAGAGCTACTTTTAATAATCCTAATGGAAATCTTTGTAAAAAAACATTTAATGAAGATTGGGAAGACGATTATTTTACATTTAAAATGGATTATTATAATCCTATGGGTCGTTTAATATATAAAAAAGGTGATAGAATGTTAGCTCCTTCAGTTCCTGTTGAAAAACATATATGTTTAATTGACGCAACTATTATGCCGGAAGCTATTAATCAAATTAAATTTTTTCAAGAACAAACAAATGGGAATTGTATTTATTTAGTTTCTAATAGAAATGTTATGGAGTTATGGGATAAATTTCCAACATATGAAATATATCCAAGTTCACAAGGATTTTTAGATAGATTTAATGTTAAGTGTGTTCCAGCTAAAATAGATATGTATAAATCAAAAATTAAAAAAGATTATTATTCAATTGAAATGTTTAAAAATTGAATAATGGAGGGATTAAAATGAAAGGAGATAATATAATAAAAAAGTTATTTTTAAGTTTACTTTTAGTTGCAACATTTAGTTTTGCGAAGGAAACAACTATACCAGATATTAGTTATGACGATCTTGATAGTGCTCTTACTGATCCAAGTTCTCAAGAAGTAATGTTACACCCTATGAGTGAAAATTTAATAGGTTCTACAGCTTGGTTTTTGATTATGAGTGAACTTGAAATGACATTAGAATTAGGTCCTTGTAATCCGATACCTGGATTGAAATCTCATATGATTGAACCAATTGGATATTTAGAGAGAGTATCGAGTCCATTAAATTTCCCATTTATGGGATTTCAAATAAAAGCAAATCCTGTAAAATTTGGAGATACTCATGAAACTGGTGGTGAAACTGGTGGTGAAAATCAAAGAACCCAAACAGCACATGCTCATTTTATATATGTTCCTGTTATTGGAATGTTAATGAAAAAAACTATGGCTTTTTGGTGTTTACATAATGGACCAATTGCTCTTCCTTATTTATCTGAATTTGATCCAACATATAAACAAGATTTTATGTATTTAAAAATGATTCCTCAAATGGCAGCTATGTTATCTCCTGACGTTATTGTTTCAAGTATTATAGATTGTATGGCTACGGAAACTGCAGCAGCATTATATGGTTTTTCTGTCGAAGTAGAACCTCCAGAAGGATCTATGCCAAATTCTGCAGTTGAAAATTATGATCAACAAAATTTTGAAGATCAAGCTGCTGCTAATGGTGAAAGTGGAGAATCTTTTGTAAATTCAGTAAAAGCTGATACAAGAGAAATAGCAAATACTATAAGAAATAGTATGTATTATATTGACGGTTGTAATGGATTTACAGCTGTTGGAGGTTATCAAGACGGTGGAGATCCAATTAAAGAAACTCATGGAGAATGGCACCAAATGTCTGTTTTATTAAGAGGTGCTTCAGCTATGTCTCAAACTTCTTTTTTAGATAAACAAAGTGAATTTGCATTTAATGGTCCAGCAGAAGGTCATTTACCAACACCTGTTTCTTCATGGTGTGGACCAAAAGAATTTCCTATGCCTGTACCTTCAGAAACTGTATTGCAAGAAGCATATCCTGTTGTAGGAAAACCTCATGAAATGGGGCAAACAGGTATAGCTGTATCTACAGCAAAAAATTTACCTGCTTCAGAGGGTACAGTTATGGTTGTATGGCAAAGAAGAGATTATGCTGCTTTTGGATATGCATGTCCAGGAATGTTGACTAGAAAAAATAAATAAAAAGGATTTAGAATGAAGAAAATAATATTAATTTTAGTTATACCTTTTATTTTATTTGGTTTTGATTCAGAAGATTATAAAGAATTTGCCACAAATCCTTTAACTTCTGAAAATCAAGTAAAAATAAAAGAAGAATTTGGTTATATTAATGGGATAAAAAATACTAATGAAGGAATTAATAAAGAAATTATTAAAGAATTAAATAAAAAAATTAAAGGAATGTCTTTAAATGAAGCTATCGAATATATTAATATATTTTATAAAGATACTGAATTTTTAACAAAAAAAGAATTAATTGATTTAGTTAAATTATCTTATAAAATGCAATATGAAGCATTAACTAAAAGTCATATGTTTTTGTTATATTTCTTTACAAGAGAAGTTCCAAAAAATTCTATGGCTAATATTTTATTGGGAGTTAGTGCTTTACAAGAAAATGGTTTAAATATTGAATCTAAACAATATTTAACTGGTGTTCCAGATAATATACAAGAATATATGAGTAATTGGAAAACTTTTGTTTATGATTATCCATTTAAATATCAAAATAATATTGTAAGAAATTTTCATTTAAAATTTGATCCAAGATTTTTTAGAGTTTATGAAATTCAAGAAGCTCCTGCAATGGCTTTAGCTTTTTGTCAATCAGCAATACCTACTCCAAAAACTTGTAAAATTAAATATTTAATTAGAGGAGATACTTCTCTTTTTGATTTTTTTGATAAAATTAGTAAGATAGAACCAAAGTATAAAAAATATGTAAATATTTTAAAAGCTAATGGAATTTATTTGCCAAAGAAAGAGGTGAAAAATAATGAAAACAAAAAATAAAATATTATATAGCTTATTATTAAGTTGTTCTTTTTTATATGCTGAAATAGGTATTGAAAGTCCAGACGAACATATTGAAAGTCCATTATTATTTGACGATAATACAACAAGTGCAGAATTTGGAGTTTTTTCTTCAGGTAATAACGGTCAAGCAACCGAAAATTTAGTTTCGGACGATAATTTACCAGATAATAATATCAGTACAGGTATTTATTCTCAAGTAAGAATGGGTGATAAAATTTGGTATAAAAAATATGACGAATCTGGAAATGTTTATTTAGAAGATAAAGACGGTAATATTTATGACGTTAATAATGAGACTATGTCTGACATTCAGAAAGAAGAATTAAAAACTTTAGAAGACGAATATAATGCTTTGGCAAGAGATACATATTTAGCTGATCAAAATTTAACAGACGAAGAAAAAACTAAAAATATGATAAAAAGTGATATGGCTTCGTATGAGTTAAAGAAAAAGAATTTAGCATTAGCAAATAGAAATGGAGAATCTTTAAATGAACGTGTTGGTAAATATGCAGGAAATGCAACTTCTAAAGGTGGTCAAAATGCTTTAGCTATTTTTACAAGTGATACAAAAGGTTTAGAATATAAAAAAGATAATAATATGTCTTTAACTGACGCTGAATTAGAGGAAATTAATTCAACAAAATTTTATAAAGAACATTTAACTAATAGTCCTAAATGGAATAGAAATGAATTAATGAAAAGTGATACAGAAGTTGTATTATCAAATGCTTTTCGAGATTTAAGTGCTATAAAATCAGAACTTTTAGGAAGATTAAAGGGAGGTATTATTCAATGTCAATTATCTAGAAATTTAATACCTTCATATATGTGTCCTATGGCAGGAAAAACAGAAATTAGATTTCCAACTACAGCAGGTGATTCTAGAAAAATAGACTTGCAAGAAGCTTTAGACGATTGTAATGATTATTGTATTTCTGAGCCAGGATATTATCCTACAGTTAGTTTTAACATATTAAATGATAAAAATTTTAATGTAGATTTTTCAGAACATGAACTTTATCCTAATTATGTTCTTAGCGAAAATAAAATCATTTTAGATAATGATAATCGAATGCCATTAGATTATATTCAATTTGATATAAGTATACCAAAACCAGCTGATTCTAACTTAACAGACGAAGAATGGAATTTAAAATTAACTTCTGAATATAAACCAGCTATGAAATTTACATTAATAGCTGTTACTTTATATTGGGATAAAGCTGGTGAAGCACATGAAACTGTAAATAGAATATATGATAATTATGTTGTTTATTTAAATAAAGATCAATTTACATTAAAATTACCTATAGGTGATCCAGCTATTAGATATGAATTAACAATAAAAAAACCATTTTTCTTTAAAAGAACTACTGGAGCTGAATTTGCAAATGACGGTGGTAAAATTATTATAAATGATATTAAAAGTGAATATACTTCTACTGATTATCACTATTGTGTAATTAAGCAATTTGTTCCATATCCAAATTTTTGTTTTGGTGGAATGAAAAATGTTGAATATATGAATATAAATGGGCAAGATATGTATTTATGTAAAGATAAAAGACATAAGATAGGGCCAGAAATTACAACAGGAGCTTTTTATAAAGAAACTTCTGCTAAAGACGCTTGTAGAATAAGAATGGCATGTAAACCTACTTATACACATTATAATCCTTCTACTACAGGTAGTGATTTAATTTATAAATCAAAAATTGTTTGTGTAGATTCTCCAGAGAATACAGCTTGTAGTGACGAATTATGTGAAGCTTTATTTATGGATCAAAATCAGACTATATTAAATGAAGCTATTTTAGGTTTAAGTAAAGAAGATATTGATTGGAAATATACTATACAAAATGGAGCTAGAACAGATATTGTTAGACCAAAAATTAATTTTAGTGAAGTATCAACAACAACAACTTTAGCTGATTCTTCTAATACTAATTATGACGAAGTTTTTAGAAATGAAGAAAAAGATAGTGCATATATATATATGGTAGATAATTTAACCTATAATAGAATTAAGTATAGAATTGGAGACGAATCTCCTGCAAGAGTTGCTTACGTTAGATATGGAGATTTAAGTCATAAAGGTTTAGGAGCTATATTAAAACCAGCTTCATTTGATTATACAAATCCTAATGAATTTTATGTTTATGCTGTATCAGCAACAGACCATATATTTTATCCAGTAGCTGGAAGTTGGTTTATTAATGGAAATTTAATTTCTGTAACTGAAGTTCAAAAAGAAGAAGCAGTTTCAAATATTGACGGAACGTCTACAACTCAAGTTGTTAACGATAAAGCAACAATTGAACCTCCTAAATTTATGGATAGAACATATGCTGTAAAAACAGGACCAAATTGGGAAGATTGGGAGGTATTTAGAAGAATTCAAAATTATAGATATTATATGTTATCTTATGAAAATGTCCCTTATACTGATCCGGATACAGGAACAACAACTTTAATGACAACAATGAAATATGAATGGGTTGAATTACCTGCATATAAAGTTGATAAATTTGAAAAATATGACGCAAATTCTGGTAAATTTTTAAGTTTCTCTAGTTCAGAGGAAGCTCCTTATTTTGATACTGTTAAATTTGATTCAGCTAAAAATTTCTATAATTTTGATATTAGTTCAAATTTAGATATGACAAGAGTTAAAACTCCTGGTTTATTAATTCATGATCAGGAAAAAATAAATAACAATACGTCATATCAAAGACTTTATAATGTTGAATATAAAGGAGGTCATGATAGTAATCTTATGACAACTAATTATTGGTTAGTTTATTCAGATCATAAATTAACATATGACGAGTTAGAACAGGAAATAGAAGGTTCTAATTATAGAACAGCACCTATATCTCCTTCTCAAAGTAAATGGAGTCTTTATGATATGGTTAATAAAGCTCAATATAATGATATAATAGAAGACGACGGTGAAATTAATAATGGTATCAGAGTTTTCAAAAAAGGAACTCCAGATAATTTAACATTTTCCGTTGCTTGGATTCCTTCACCAAAAGAAAAAGGAAAAAAAGTTTTTAAATTTGCTTTCTTATTTTCTGATACAGAAATTGAAAATTTTGATTTTCAATAAAATAAGGAGATATTATGGATTTTAATTTTTCAGGGGCCTTAGGGCCTTTTTTTTATTTAATTGTTAGTTTATCAATATTAATGATAACATTTACAATGTTTGTTAATTTTGTCAGAGGTATAGCTATCTTAGGTGGTAGTTTAGCTTTAGGATATTATATTTTAATTGCTGATATTTCTACTAAAGATAAATTAGATAATTATGCTTCACAAATTTTTTCAATGAGTAAGGATTCAAATTATGTAGAAAATTTTAAATCTTTGAAAAATAATTTAGAAAAAAAAGCATTAGAAAAAATAACAAACTAAAAAAGTTTTGAAAATGGAGTTATATAATAACTCCACCTTCTTTTATATAAGCATTTAAGAATACATTTTTAGGAATTACAATATTTAATGATTTATAATTCCTATTATAAGCTGTTTTTAACATAAACCCATTTTTATTAGCTTTTGCCAAATCATACCAATTTGGAAGATTTTTCAATAATGTCTTTTGAAATTTTGACCAATGAAAAAACCAACCTGTATTAGAATCTGTAAAATAGTATAATAAAATATCTGTTGAATAATTTTTTAAACCCCAACCTATTTTATTAATATTTTTTAGATATTGATCTTGATCTGCTAGAAGTTCAATTAGAATATCATTTCTAGTAACTCTTCTAATTTTTTCTTCTATTTTGATAATTTTACCGTCAATTGTTTTTACAATTTTATCAACTCCTGCAAATTGCAAATGAGCTTCTTTTACAGTAATAATATCTTTAATAATAAAAAATTTTATGAGTTTTTGTTTGATAAATTGATTTATTTGTTCTGAACAGCTATCTGCAAAATTTAAATCTTTTTTATAATCATTAATTTTTACATTTGTATATTTTGGTTGAGCTGTTCTTGTTACAATCATGTTTTATCCTTTTTGCATAAATTAACAATTTCTTCAGTTAAAATTAGTTTAACTTCAGGATTATTAATAATTGCTTTATAAATTTCTAACATTAAATTTGTATCGTCTAAAGCGTTATGCAAAGTTATATTGTTTAAATCAAAATTAAGCATAATTGCAACTTCTGAAAGTTTTGGATTTTTCTTTTTTATTCCTTTAAATTCAATCATATTTTTAATTGAAGTCATTGTATCTAATTTCATAGATAATATAGAAGGAAAATCTTTATCCAATCTTTCATATTCTCTTATAAGAACACCTATATCATAAGATATATTATGAGCAACTAAAATATCTCCTTTATTTAAAAAAGAAGTTATTGAAGGTTCTAATTCTTCAAATGTCTTACATGTTGCTAAATGTTCGTCTGAAAGTTTATGAACTTCAAAACTTTCAGGATCATTTTTTATAAGAGGATTTATTTCTTCATAATAAGTTTCTAAGATATTACCTTCAAGATCTGTTAAAATCATTGCTAAGGATACAGCTAACCCATTTATATGAGTTGTTTCTGTATCAAAAAAGATAAGTTTTTGAATTTTGTCTTCCGTAGATAAAATCATTGAATCTTGATACCAATCAATTAGAGTTAGCATATTATCTGATAATTCACAAGATAAGGCATAAGTAATATTTTTCACTTTAAATAAAGCTTTTTCTCTTGAATCTCCATTTGCAATAAAAGATAAAAATTTCTTTTTATCTTCTACTGAAAGGTTTTCTTCTGTTCCTTGCTTAAAGAAATTCATTTAATCTTCCTATGAGAAAATTATAAACTTCTTCTTCTGTTAGAACTTCTGTTGGAATGATAATATCATAACCAGCTTCAGGAGAAATATTATCTCCTTTTAATCTTTTTTGAATATCAGATTCAGAATCACCTCTCTCTTTCATTCGTTCTTTCATTGTGTCTTTACTTACTTCAAGATATACTGAAATTACATTCTCAGTTTTCTCTGAAATTTGTCGTTTTCCTTCTGGTTCAACAACTACAACATTTAATCTGTCTTTAAGAAATTGATCTTTATGAGCTCCATAAAAATTTCCACTAAATTCAACAAATTCAAAGAAATCATTTTTATTTTCATTAAAAAAATCTTTTGTTACAAAGAAATAATCAATACCTTCTTTTTCATTAATTCTCATATCTCTTGACGTATGAGAAATAACTTTATGTGCATTTAGATTTTCAACCAATCTACCTTCAAGTTTGCTTTTTCCTGAACCACTTGGTCCTGTAATAGTTATAATCATAATTTACCCTTTATTGTTTAATTTACTATAATATATATTATAGATACAATGTAATATCAACTATTTAAATTATATAAAAAACAAACTTTCTTTATGCTTAAAAAAGTTTGCTATAATATAAAAAATATTTAATAAAGAGGTTTTCATGAAGAAAAAATTAATATTAGTAGGTTTATTAAGTTCTTTTTTATATGCAGAACAAGTTCCAGTAGATAGAATTAATTCAATTTGTTCTACTAAAGGATATATTAAGAAATATAAATCTACACAAGAATGTGTAAAAGTTTTTAAAAAAAGAAATTCTAATGAAAGAAAAGAAAATAAAATTATTAAAAAATCTAAAAATTCTGATCAATTAATTAGTAATTATAAAAAAGAATTTGGTATTGGTGACGATTATAAATATTATGGAATGTTACCTTCAATAAAAGAAATTACTAT
>Ga0256836_1000349_pt1 | contig 25957 bp, 29 predicted proteins | sample 4561380metaG_FD_185974 | JGI IMG/M metagenome (GOLD analysis project Ga0256836, IMG submission 185974) | Hydrothermal vent microbial communities from Guaymas Basin, Mexico - 4561-380 | ecosystem: Environmental > Aquatic > Marine > Hydrothermal vents | place: Mexico: Guaymas Basin | collected...
CGCTTAGTGTTACATCTGTTTGTTGAAGTTTATGAAGTGCTGAAAAGATTATAAAACTAGAGAGATGCTTGTAGAGTTTTGTTTTTATGGCTATATCTAAAAAGAAAAAAGGTGAGATTAACTCACCATCTTTGTTTTTTATCCTCATAAGTGTTTCATACTTTTGTATCTTTTCATCTCTATCAACTATAGCTTGAAAAACAGGTACAACCATATCGTTTTTTATAGCTTCTTTTATGATAGCTTTGTATTTTATAGCTTCTTGAACATTGCTTCTGTTTTCTATCTCATCACTATAAAAGACAAAAGATTTTTTATACTTTTTTGCATGGTTTAGTGCAATCTCAGCTTTTTCTAGTGTATGCTTTTTTTCAAAAGAGATACCTATACTTACATCTATGGATATATCTTCAGAGTTGTTTGTAATCTTCATATTTGATATAGCTTCTAAAAGCTCTTCTACAAACTTTTTATACTCTTGTTTGTTTGCTTCACTGTTGTCTTGAAGTAGTATAAACTCATCAGCAGACAATCTAAAAAGCTCAAAATCCTTATCATCAACATAAGATAGTAAAAACTTTGAAAACTCTTTTAAAACAAAAGTACCTATAGTATCTCCGTAAAATTCATTTATAATTTTAAATCTATCTATATCTATAAGTATAACAACAGGGTTTTGCAAAGAGTTTACTTTTTCAAAAAATGAGTATCTGTTTAGTAAGTTTGTTACACTGTCATAATGAAGTTTTTTATCTAGTTCTAAAGTTCTTTCTTTAACCTCTTGTTCTAGCTTCTTTTGGTAGTTTTTTGATTCCTCTCTTAGTTTTATCTCCTCTACGGTTTTAGAGATTTGTAGTAGAAACTGAGTTAAGTCTATGGGTTTTAGTAGGTAACCACTTGCACCTAATTTTATAGCTTCTATAAAGTATGAAGCATCGTTGTGTGCAGATAAGAACAGTACTGGTACTTCTGGATTTATAGCTTTTATAGCTTTAAACATATCTATACCGTTCATATTTGGCATCCTTATATCAGTAATGACCAAGTCATAAGAAGCCGACTTAAACTTATCTAGTCCATCTTGACCATCTTTTGCACTATCTATATCATTAAAAAAGTTTGAGAACAACTCAGAAGAAGCCTTTCGGGCTAAATCATCATCTTCTACATATAGAAGTTTATAGTCTGAACAAAGAGTTTTTAAGTTTTTTATATCTTCTGTTTTCATAGTTATTATAATCCAATCAATTTTAACAATTATAACAATTACAACTTAAACTAAGTAAATTCTATGGGATCCATATCTACTTCAGCCATCGGAACTTTTACTTTTTGTATCGCTTTTATAAGAGAGGTGCTTTTATCTGAGCGAAGAAGTATCTCAAAACGATACTTTGAAGCAACTTGTTTTATGGCACACTCTCCAAACCCTATAACCTCAACATCACTAAAAGAGAGTAGATTATCTCTCATCTTTTGCATCTCATCTTTTGCTTTTGTAGAATTTTTATGTGAAAATAAAACTCTACAAAACTTTTTATATGGTGGATATAACTCTTTACGGTAGTTTTTTTCATCATCTAAAAATTTTTCATAGTTGTTTAGATAGTAGCTAAAAAACTTCTCATTGAAACTCTGTACTAAAACTGTTGCATCTTCTTTTCTTCCACTTCTTCCAGATACCTGTATAAGTAGTGAAAGTGCTTTCTCTTTTGCTCGATAATCACTCATACTAAGTATATTGTCAAGACCTAACACAACTGCTAAAGTTACACCATGGTAGTCATGCCCTTTACTTAGCATCTGAGTTCCAACAAGGATATCAACCTCATTATCATTAAATCTTTTTAGTGCTTTTTTTAGTTTTGATGCTGTTGTTATAACATCTCTGTCAAATTGTTCCACTTTTACAAATGATAGTTTTTCATTTATCTCTTTTAGTGCTTGAGCTGTTCCTAAACGGGAGGGGCTAAGGGTTTGCCCTCCACACTTTGGGCATATAGTTGGTATAGCTTGAGTAAAGTTACAGTAGTGACACTTCATAGCTCTACTTTTTTCATGAACACTCATACCAACACTACAAAAACTACATTTAAAGTCGTAGCCACAATCCCCGCATATAAGGTTTTTAAAGTTAGCACGAGTTGGTATAAAAACTATAGCTTGTTGTTTTTTGTCTATGGTGTTTTTTAAAGATTCTATAACAAGTGGTGACAAAGACTCAACACAAGGTTCATATATAAACTTCTTATTTGAGCTAAAAAAACCACCTTTTAGTCTTATATGCGGAAACTTAACATAAGAGTTTAGTGATGGTGTAGCTGAACCTAGTACAACTGGTATATCGTAAATCTTACCCATATAGATAGCTATATCTCTAGCATTGTATCTAGGTCTTGATGAGGATTTGTAACTATCATCGTGTTCTTCATCTACAACTATAAGACCCAAATCTTTTATGGGTAAAAAAAGTGCCGAACGGGGTCCTGCTATGATGTAGGCTGTTTTATCATAGATACTTTGTAGTGCTTTTTGTTTTTGTTTTGGGGTTAGTTTTGAGTGCCACATCACAACTTTATCGCCAAAATGGTTTTTTAGTCTTATATCCATCTGAGGGGTTAGTGAGATTTCTGGCATCAAAAATATACTTCTTTTAGAAGAGTTTATCATATCTTGAAAAAACTTCATGTATATCTCTGTTTTTCCACTTCCTGTATCTCCAAAAAGTAAAGAGACCTTTTGTTGTTTTAAAAAAGATAGAGCATCTTGTTGGTTGGTTGATAGGTTTATGTTTGATACTATCTTATCACATACTTTTTTTGTTGAGATATTTTTTTTAAAAGGTAACATTATAGATATAGCATCACCAAATGAGCATATATAGTAGCTAGATATAAACTTAGCAACTTGCATCTCTTCAGAAGAGAAGTATTCTTCATATATATCTAAAATCTCATTTGTTTTAAAAGTTGGTTTATCACAACTTGAGACAACAACACCGTCTAGGATTCTACTTTTTACACTAACAGATACTTTTGTACCTATATCTATAACCTCTTTATGATGATATGTAAAAGGTTCAAGTGGTGATGCGATAAGTGCTATCTTGTAGTAGTTCAAGTTAGTCCGTTAACTCTGAGCATTTTGAACCAGCTGTGCATAAAAAAGTTCCTTTTGATGGGTCGTATGTAAATGTGTTATCTTCATCTTCTATCTTGAACTTATAGGTATGATTGTTATTATTCCAACTATACCAATGTCCGTTTGCATCTTTTGGTTTTATACCATACATAAGTAGAGTATGATTTTCATCAACACCATCAAAGTAGTTGTCGCTAAATCCACTAAGTTCAGATATCCAAGAGTTATCCCCTTTTATAAGTCGGCTTTGTCTCTCACTAACGATAGCACTTCTTATAGCCGATATATCTGAGCGACATTTTGTAACTTGTGCATCTACTCTTGTAGCTGAGAGTCTAGGGATAGCAACAGATGCCAATATACCTAAAACAACTATAACAAAAACTAATTCTATCATGGTAAAAGCTTGTTTGAATGATTTCATAGTAACATTTTATCTTAGAGTTTATAAAAGGGAAAGTAAAAAAAGTAAAAAAGGATAAATCCCCGTAAAAATTACGAGGATTTACAAAAAAGTAACTTAGTAAGTAACTGAAGTACCTTTCATAGTATGGCTACCATCAAGTGCATCTATACCTGTTCCTGTAACAACTATGTTATCACCATCGATTTTTACAGTATCTGCTGTATGTGCATTTGCTTTTTTACATGAAGCTATAGTTGTTAGATCTGGATTTGTTCCAGTTGCTTGATATGAAGCTATAGCATCATTTATACAAGTTTTTGTATCTGCAATATATACAGAAGCTTTAGCATCATCACGAGTTGCTGCCAATTTTGGAACAGCAACAGCTGCTAAAATACCTAAAATAACGATAACGAAGATTAACTCAATCATTGTAAAACCTGCTCTTTTCATAACAGACTCCTTAATTAAAATATATGGATTACTCTAGTAATCTTAAGAGTCATTATGAGCCTATTTTGTTTAAAGATTGCTTAAAACCTGAGTTCGACAATAAAAACATCCAAATATAGGGCAACTAAACGGCAATCTTTTAAAAATTATCCTCTCAACTTAGCTACGGCTAGGTTTTTGAGTATATTTTTTAAAATCTCACCATTTATTTACCCTATCTTTAGGCATTGTATTGTCGAACTCAGGTTTAAAAGTGATATATTTGGTAAAATACATAAGTTGATACAGATTTTTTTTATGGAACTGTTTTTGCTTTTGACACTACATATAAAAGGAAGCACTATGAGTATAAATATTTCAAGAAGTGAAGATTTAATGACAAAAGCTCTTGATTATAGGGCTATTCGTCAAGATATGATAGCTTCTAATATTGCTAATGCTGATACACCTTTTTATAGACCTAGAGATATAAGGTTTGAAGATGCTCTAGCTTTAAAAAAGGCTGAGATAATGGGAGATAATTCCAACCAACTAAAGATGGCTCAAACAAACTCTAAACACTTAAAGCCAAAAGATGAATCTAGCTCTAAGATACCAACTACTTTTTTTAGAGATGGTCATATGGCTAGAAATGATGGAAATAGTGTAGATATAGATGTAGAAACGACAGAGATGTCTAAAAACTCTGTGATGTTTAATGCTCTTATACAAGCATATAAGTCAGATCAGAGAATTTTTAGAAGTGTATTAGATGCTTCTGCTAAAACAAGTTAAAGGTAAATCATGAGTAATTTTTTAAATAGTTTTGATATAAGTGGTTATGGTTTATCATCTCAAAGGGTTCGTGTAAATGTGATATCTAGTAATATCGCAAATGCACAAACAACTAGAACTGATGAGGGTGGACCATATAGAAGAAAACAAGTTATCTTTAAAGCAGTTGATTTTAATGAACAGTTTAACAATGCTTTGCAAGGTATGACAAAAAGTGCAAAGTATGAAGACCCTTTGGATGAGGGTGAACTAGGTAGAAGAGTTGACCCTGCTATCATGAGTGTAACAGTTGATAAAATCGTAAGAGATGACTCAAAACCTAAGATGAAATATGAACCAAACCATCCAGATGCAGATGCAAATGGGTATGTTGCATACCCAAATATTAATCCTGTGGTGGAAATGGCCGATTTAGTAGAAGCAACAAGATCGTATCAGGCAAATGTAGCTGCTTTTGAGAGTGCAAAGACTATGGCAAATAATGCAATATCTTTGTTACAATAGGGTCTGATAGTGAAAAAGGATAGATTATGAGTGGATTTGGTAGTATTGATTCTCTTGCTGGGACATCAACGGCTGAACTATTAAAACAAAAAAGCTCTTTTGGTGTTGGGGAGAGTTCTTCGGATGCATTTTCAAGTCATCTAAAATCAGCTCTAAATGAAGTTAATCAACTTCAAGAGGACAAAGAGGAAGTAACAGCAAATCTAGCTACAGGACAGGTTCAAGACCTACATCAAGCAGCATTGGCTATAGGTAAAGCTGAAACAAGTATGAAAATGATGTTAGAGATAAGAAACAAAGCCCTAAGTGCATATAAAGAACTTGGAAGAACACAAATATAATCAAGTGCAAACAAAAATAAATAAAACCTACAAAATATTATCACTTTATCTTCTTATAGTATTTGGATTTTTACTTTTTTTGGGAGTGATGTTTTCTAGTGCTGTAAAGCAAAGACATATCCCTTCTCTTTATGCAAGTAATACAACTACAGCAAAAAGAGGTTCTATCATAAGTGCTGATGGTTTTCATATAGCTACAACAAAAAAACTTTATAAAGCTATGGTAGATACTAGATATATAGACCCTAAAAAAGAGAGACTTTTTATAGAACTTTTTAGTATATACTCAGGTATAGATAAAAAGAAAATTATTAAAAAAATTCATAAAAGACAGGGTAATGTTGTTCTTTCTTACTCTATAAGTGAAAAAAGAGCTCAGTATCTAAAAAGACTAGCTTATGAGCTTAGAAGATTTAAAATCTTTGTAGAGAGGGTAAATCCTAAAACAGGAAGAAGAAGCCTACATGGTCTTAGCATACTAGAGAGTGGTGAGACTAGAGTTTACCCTTATGGGGATCTACTAACACCTATCATAGGATACCCTAAAAAATCAGAAGAAAATGGATATACACTAGTAAAAGGGGTAAAAGGTCTTGAGAAAAAATTTGATGCTGAACTATCTGCTGGAAGTAACGGTTTTAGTCGTGGAAAAAGGGATGTAAATAGCTATATAATCCTAAATAAAGAGAGTTTTACAAAACCTGCTAAAGATGGATTAAATATAAAACTAACTATACCACTATCTTTACAAATAAAAATAGAAAATATGCTAACAAAGATGAAAAAAGAGATAGGTGCAAAACAAGTTATATGTGCCATAATGGATATAAAAACTACAAATATCCTAGCTCTTGCAAGTTCAAACAGATATCTACCTAAAAATATAAAAAGAAAAGATTATTCATCTCTTAACTCTGCTATGATAGAGTACAGTTTTGAGCCAGGAAGTGTTATAAAACCTATAGTTTTTTCACTGCTTTTAGATAAAAATCGTATAAATCCTTATGATTTGGTAAATGGTTACAATGGTCGTTTTAAGCTTGGTAAAAAAATCATTAGAGATGAGCATAGATTTGACTGGCTCTCTGCTGAAGATGTAATTGTTCACTCATCAAACATTGGTATAGTTCAACTTAGTAGAAAACTATCCTCTGTTGAGTTTTATGAGGGTTTAAAAGATTTTGGATTTTCAAGAAAATCAACTTATGACCTTATATATGAAAAGATAGGTTCTATACCAGATATAAAACTTATAGATAATGAAGTTTATAAAGGTACTCTATCTTATGGTTATGGTATGCATGCAAATCTTATGCAACTTCTTCGTGCATACTCGGTATTTAACAACAATGGTAAGATAGTGTATCCTCGCATTGTAGATATGTTTATAGACCCTGCAACATATAAAGAGATAAAGATACCAAAAAGACAAGAGATAGAGGTTATAAAACCAGCTACTGCAAAAAGAATGAAAGAGATTTTAATCAAAACAGTAAATAAAGGTACTGGTAAAAAAGCTATAACAAAAGGTCTTATTATAGGTGGTAAAACTGGTACTGCTCATATAGTTGAAGATGGAAAATATGTAAACAAATATAATACGGCATTTATGGGTTTTGCAGATGACAAAACTCATAAATACACCATGGGTGTTATAGTTATACAACCAACATCAAGTCAATTTGCTTCTAAAACAGCTGTACCTGTTTTTAAAAAGGCTGTTGAAATATTGGTTGAAGAGGGTTACTTAGAGCCAGATATTGTCAAGTAACCGTGTACTACCTACTTTTACCTCTACTAAGATGATGCTATTGCCAATCTCTACATTGTAGATATATTCAAAATCACGATTTAAAATCTCTACATAAAATATCTCTAAAGGGGATAAAATATCCATCATTTTAGATTTTATCTGTTTTGTGTCTAAGATGCCTTTACTTATCATATCACTCGCTTCTTTTAGTGATGCTGAGATTTTAAGTGCTTCTTTTCGTTGCTCTTGAGAAAGATAAACATTTCTACTACTTAGTGCTAATCCATCTTTTTCCCTTACGGTATCTACAGCTACAACTTCTACATTCATAAAAAACTGTTTAACCATAAGTGAGATTAGGTTTAGTTGTTGTGCATCTTTTTTTCCGAAGTAAGCTTTAGTGGGTGATACCATATTTAAAAGTTTCATAACAACTGTTAAAACACCGTTAAAATGTGATGGTCTTGAAGCACCCTCAAGTACAAAACCTCTTACATTTGGAGCAACTATACTTACTTCATCTCTACCATAAATATCGTCAGCTTTTGGGAAAAAAAGTATATCTACACCACAAAGTTCACATATAACTTTATCTGCTTCATCTTTTTTTGGGTACTTGTCTAAATCCTCCCCTTTTAAAAACTGAGTAGGATTTACAAATATAGAGACAATAACTAAATCATTTTCCTCTCTTGCTTTTTTTATAAGCGAAATATGTCCCTCGTGTAATGCACCCATAGTTGGTACAAAGCCTATTGTCTTAGTATTTTCTCTTAATATATTTTTTAACTCTAATGGTGTTGAAATAATCTTCATTTTATACCTTGATGTGTTATACTTTCGTAATTATACAATGGATTAAATTATGGATAACTATGAATATACAGAACTTTTAAAAAATCTAAAAATAAAGATGCAAAATATCACAGGTGTAGTTCAACCTCAAAAGATACAAGCAAGATTAGAAGAGATAGAAAAATTGGAAAATGAACAAGATTTTTGGAATGATTCTACTCGTGCAGGTGTAATTCAAAAAGAGAAAACTCAACTAGAGAGAAAACTACAAAAATACAACAATGCAAAAGAAGCTATAGATGATGCTTTTGAGCTTTATGAGATGGCTAAAGAGGAAAATGATGAAGAGACAATTCAGGGTTGTTTTGATGAAGCAGCATCTCTTGAAAAACATATACAAGATATGGAGATAGAAGTTTTACTAAGTGAACCTCACGATGCAAACAATGCGATACTATCTATCCACCCTGGAGCTGGTGGAACAGAGTCTCAAGACTGGGCTGAGATGCTTTTAAGGATGTATAAAAGATGGGCTGAAAGAAGAGGTTTTAGTGTTGAGCTTTTAGACTATCAAGTTGGTGAAGAAGCTGGTATAAAAGATGCCTCTATACTTATAAAAGGTGAAAATGCTTATGGTTACTTAAAAGTGGAAAATGGTATCCATAGACTTGTAAGGATATCACCATTTGATAGCAATGCAAAAAGACATACATCTTTTTCATCAGTTATGGTTTCACCTGAGATTGATGATGATATAGATATAGTTATAGAAGATAAAGATATAAGAGTTGATACATACCGTGCAAGTGGAGCTGGTGGACAACATGTAAATAAAACAGAATCAGCTGTAAGACTAACCCATATAGCTACAAATGTAGTTGTTCAATGTCAAAATGGAAGAAGTCAGCATAAAAACAAAGCAACAGCTATGAAGATGCTAAAATCAAGACTCTATGAGTTAGAACTTGAAGCAAAACAAGCAGAGATAGATGGCATCTCAAAAAGTGAGATAGGTTGGGGGCATCAGATAAGAAGTTATGTTATGCAACCGTATCAACAAGTAAAAGATACTCGTTCTAATATAGCTTATTCAAATGTAAGTGCAATACTTGATGGGGATATAGATGAGTTGATAGAGGGTGTACTTATAGCGAGTAATCGCTAAAAAGTACAACTTAGAAGAATTATTTTCTTCTAAGCTCTTTAATACGAGCTGCTTTACCAGCAAGATTTTTAAGATAGTTAAGTTTAGCACGACGAACACGACCGCGACGGATAACTTTTATCTCTTCGATAGAATCAGAATATAGTGGGAAAATTCTTTCAATCCCAACACCATTAGCACCAATTTTACGAACTGTGATAGTTTTACCAGTACCTTGACCTCTTTTAGCGACACAAACACCTTCATAAGCTTGGATACGAGTTTTATCACCCTCTTTAATAGTTACTGCTAAACGAACAGTATCACCTGCACGAAAATCTGGAATATTTTTCTCAGCTAGTTGTGCTTTTTCAAAGTTTTCAATATATTTATTTCTCATGAGAAATCCTTGTTTTATACTTCAATAGTTGCTTTGGCCTAAAAAACTTAGTTTTACATTCAGACAAAGCTAGTTTTAGTGAGCGAATCTTACTATGATTTCCCTTTAAATACTCTGAGGGAACATCTATAGAATTAAACCTTTTTGGCTTAGAAAAAGCTGGTGCTTCAAGTAGTTGAGTTTCAAAACTCTCAACTGTTAAAGAGTCGCTATTTCCTAAAACACCATCTATATTTCTACTGATGGCATCACACATCACAAGTGATGGTAATTCACCACCTGTAAGTATGTAATCGCCTATTGAAAATACTTCATCTGCAAATTGCTCAACAATCCGTTCATCTATCCCCTCATACCTTCCACTCACAAAAGCTATATGGGTTTTCTTAGCTAATCTCTTAGCATCGTTTTGAACAAACTGTTTTGCAACTGGTGTTAAAAAAACGATATGAACATCTTCATCTTGTTTTTTTAAATCACTCAATGCATCATAAAGTGGTTGAGGATTCATAACCATCCCAGCACCACCACCGACTGCAGTATCATCAACTTTTTTATGTTTGTTAAGTGAGTACTCTCTAGGGTCTAAATACTCAATCTCTATGATAGACTTATCGATAGAGCGTTTAAGTATAGAGTCTGAGAAATACCCATCAACTATATTTTTAAAAAGTGTTACAAATGTAAACTTCATCTATGATGCTTCTAGGATATCCATACCACCTGTTATGGTGATTTTTTTATCTTTTACATCAGTATCTAGCACATAGTTATCATTATATGGCAATAAAAAGCTTTTTGCAAAACCATCTGAAACTAATCTCTCATCTGTTTTTATCTTTAGGTAGTTATTATCTAAGATTCTATCTATCTCATCAACTTTTCCTAAAAGCTTTGTATCTTCATAAATATAACAATCTTGCAAATCAAACCAAAAATACTCACCATCTTCTAAATGACAGTTTTTACGAGTATCTTCATAAGTTGTATAAAGTTTAGCATTTGTGAATTTTCTAGCATCTTCAGGAGTTGTGCAACCCTTGATTTTTATAAGTCCTCTTTGAAGATTTACATCACTTAGAGTTATAGTATCTTTTTTATTTAAAATGAAACTATTTCCACTTATAAACTGCTCTGGAAAATCACTTTTTATATGTAATTTCATATCACCTTTTAAACCGACAACTTTGCCGATAGTTGCGATATGTAATAATTTTTCTTTATCTGATGGCTTCAACATTAATCCTATAACTTATACCATCTTTAGCTTTACAGCCAGAGATTACAGTTTTTATAGCACCAATCATCTTACCCTCTTTACCAATCAACTTTCCAATGTCAGCTTTATTGGCATAAAGAACTATCTGTGTTATTTCATCGCTCTTTTCAACTTCAACTTTTATATCATCAGGGTTTGATGCTATAAGCTTAGCATACTGTGCGACAAAATCAGCTATCATAACGACTAACGACCAGTTATCTTTTTAACACGATCACTCATTTTAGCACCAACGCTTAACCAGTAATCTAATCTTTCATTATCAACAACTAAAGTTTTTTCATTATTCATTGGGTTGTAGTGTCCAATAAGTTCAATCCAACCACCATCTCTACGCTTACGGCTATCTGTTACCGCGATACGATAAAAAGGTTGTTTTTTTCTTCCCATACGAGTAAGTCTAATTACTGTCATATTTAATTTCCTATAAATAAAGTTTTGTGGGGTATCTTGCAGAATAAAATTAAAGTAGTTTTATTGTGCCTCTTACCGCCGTTTGGCGTTTGCTTACAACTTCTAATCACAGAGGGATTATTTTAGAAGTCAAACGATGGCAAAAGTATATCTGAAAAATGCTTAAATAGTATTAAATATACTATTTTTAATTTAGAAAAGGTCTAATTTTTTTAATATTTCATCTAATTCAGATTGCATATCTTTGATATTTCCACTAAAACCATCTACTTGTTCATCTTTTCCAATATGTTTATGATGTGGTGGATTTTTCTCTTTTACTTTTTTGTTACTATTGTGATGTGGCACATTATCATACCTTATAATATTTTCTTGATTACTATTTACGATACCAACTGCATATTTCTTTATCTTTTTTTTATCTGAAAATTCTTGAATATTTACATAAAAATTAAATGATTTAAAATCTTTGCTATATCTAAATTCATCAAGAATATCATCATCTATTAGTGAGATATTATCCATAATAAAATCATAATCTAAAGATATTTCAGTTAGTTTTTCAATTTCCATACAAGAAAACATCAACTCATCAATCTTAGTATTTTCCAAGTTTAACCTCAATCTTTTTTATAAAATTAATATGTTCTATAACATCTGTATATTTATGGTATGATTGTTTTTTTATGTTTTCTTGCTTTTCATAAAATTCATCTAAACTAGAAACATTTGCAAAATTTAACCATTTTTGCAAATCTTCTTTCGCTCTTTCTAGTAGATTTATAAGTTTATTTGTTTGACTCATTTTTTACTTCTAACATCTGGTTGACATCACTTATCTGAGACTCAATTTTCATTTTAAGAGTCTCAATGCTTTTATTGAGTTTTTCTATCTCATTTGTCTCTAAATTACAATGCTTCAGTAATAGTTCTTGTAGATTTACCACTTCTATCTTTGTTTGAGCACTATCAACAATTATAGAACTAACAAGTTTGGTAAAAGCATCTTTTGATGTAGTGTTTTGCATAATATTTCCTTAATTATTATCTAGGAAGATTTGGCATACCAGCTCCACCCATACCACCTAGCATACTTTGAAGTTGTTTCATACCATTTTTACCTGAGAACTTTTTAGCCATTTTACCTGCATTTTTAAACTGTTTTAGCATACGGTTTATCTCAACTTGACTAAGACCACAACCTTTTGCAATTCTTTGTTTTCTTGAGTTGTTTAGTAAATCTGGATTTTCTCTCTCTTTTGGTGTCATAGATGAAACCATCGCTTTTATATTTTTTAGTTCACTTGAGTTTTCAAAGTCAAAGTCTTTTATAGCTTTGCTCATATTTCCCATACCTGGTATCATCCCCATAATAGAACTCATAGAACCCATCTTTTTCATAGACTCCATTTGTTCTAAAAAGTCATTGAAATTAAACTTACCTTTTTTTATCTTTTGAGTTAATTTTTTAGCTTGTTTTTCATCTATGATATCAGCAGTTTTTTCAGCTAAGCCCTCAACATCACCAAATCCCATAAGACGATTAACAACTCTCTCAGGCATAAATACCTCTAAGTTCTCCATCTTTTCACCCATACCGATAAAACGAAGAGGAACTTGTACTTGTGAAGAAAGACCAAGTGCTACACCACCTTTTGCATCACCATCATACTTAGAAAGGATAACACCATCTATACCGATTTTTTCTTTAAATGTTGTTGCTGTTCTTACTGCATCTTGACCAGTTAAAGAATCCGCTACATAAAAAATCTCATCAGGGTTTGCAACATCTTTTACAGCTTTTAACTCATCCATAAGCTCATCATCTATAGCTAAACGACCAGCTGTATCTATAAGAACTACATCATAAATCTTATCATTTGCATACTTAAGTGCTGAACTTACAACCTCTACGGGGTTCTTAGTAGCTTCATCTTCAAAAAGTTCAACTTCTATCTGAGTAGTGATTTGGCGAAGTTGCTCAACTGCTGCTAGTCTTTGTAAATCGGCTGCAACTATAAGAACTTTTTTTCTTTTGTTTTTAAGATAAAGTGCAAGTTTACCAGTTGTAGTAGTTTTACCAGAACCTTGAAGACCTGTCATAAGTATAACAGTTGGAGGTGTAGAAGAAAATACAAACCCTTTATTTCCACCAACTTCTAAAAGTTCATTTAGAGTTGCTCTAAGTGCATCTAAAAATTGCTCTTTTCCTATCCCTTTTGCTTTTGTACCTAGTTCAACTTTTTGAATTAATTCTTTAACAACTTTATGGTTTACATCTGCTTTTAATAGCGACTTTTTAAGCTCTGTTAGTGCTTTTTTAAGTGTTTTTTCATCATCAAATGTACGAATTTTATTTATAGCTGTGGTAAATGAACCTGTCAATGTGTCAAACATAAAATACCTTATTTATTGGGTGTAGATTTTTTTGCGATTATATCAAAGTGGTGCTTTTATAAGGTTTAATGAATAAAATATCACTTATAAAATAGTGGAGATAATAATGGATAAAATTGGAAGTTTTATAAATATAAAAACACAAGATTTTTATTTTAATGGTTGTAGTGGTTGTGATGGGGATTGTTGCAATGGTGCAAAAGGTTTTGCACTTTCTCCACTTATACTTGAAGATTTTGAAGAGGTCTATAAAAATTTTGCTATTGTGTTTGGTTTTCAAGATGAAAATTTAAGAGCTTATGTAGTTTTAAATGATGGAAAAAGCCACTGTAGATATTATATAGATAATAAATGTAGTATATATGAACAAAGAACTCCAGCTTGTAAACTATACCCTATAAGTCCATATTTTGAGCATATACTAGTTGATAGTGAGTGTCCATCTATAAATGATAAATCAGGGATTTGTTTATCTCACAATGGTAAAATAAATGATGCTTTTTATACTAAAAGATTGGATAATTTTAAAGATAAACTAGAAAAAACTTATATGTTTTATGATGCTATAAACGATAAAGAGAATTTTGAAGTTATAGGGAATATTTTAGGTATAGATATATTAAAGTACATAAAAAATACAGATGATAAATACTTAAAAATGCATCTTGATTCTTTAAATTAAACAAAAAAGCAAATAGACTTCTTGAAAAAGTGATGTGCTATATTTAAGAGGTTGTACAAGAAGTCTAATATTAATTACGGCTAATATTTTTTTTGATAAACAGCTTTAACTTTTCAAGTGGCATAGGTTTAGCAAATAAAAATCCTTGAATAATAAAACATCCAAGTTCATTTAAAATTTTTAATTCTTCTTCTTTTTCTACCCCTTCGGCAATAGTGTGAATATCTAAACTATCGGCCATAGCAATTATTGCTTTTGTGATAATTTTATTGTTTGAAAGATGAATATTTGTTACAAAACTTCTATCTACTTTTATCTCATCAGGTAAAAGTTTTGTAAGATATTGTAATGTTGTGTTTCCTGTACCAAAATCATCAAAGGAGAATTTTATACTAAATTTTTTAAGATTACTTCTCATTTTTAGTAACTCATCCCAATATTTAACTGCTTTTCTTTCTAAAAGTTCTAATATTAAAATTTTACGAATCTCTAGTGGTAGTTTTTTTAATTCGTCTAAATAATAACTACTTGTAAACTCTTTAATATCTACATTTACACTAACTATTATATTTGCATTAAATTCTTTATTTAGATTATATATATCTTTTGTTGCGGTATACAATACCCAAAGTCCTACCTCTTTTAAATATTTAGATTTTTCTAAAATAGGAATCCATTTTCCATTTGGAATAAATCCAAGTTTTGGATGTCGCCATCTTAAAAGTGCTTCAACTCCTACAATTTTATTGTTTCTTGAATCAATTTTTGGTTGATAAAATAGAAGTAATTCATTGTTTTTTATAGCTTTTTCAAGGTCTTTTTCTAAATTTTTTTCTTCTAAAAAATTATCTTTTATCTGTTGGCTAAAAAATAAAACTCTTTCTTTTGATTCTAATAGTTTTAATTCATATAAAGCCAAATCAGCAGCTTGAAGTAGTTCATCTTTGTTTTTTCCATCACTTGGAAATACAGAAACACCTATAAAAAGGTTGATATCGATTAGATATTTTTCAATTTCTATTGGTTGTTCTAAAATTTTTATAAAATAATTTATATATTTTTTTATCTCCTCTTTATTTTTAAAATTTTTAAATACAATCACAAATTGGTCAGCCCCAATTCTTGCTACGAATGAGTTGTTAAGAGATATTTTTTTTATTCTATTTGCTAATGTTTGTAAGACAAAATCTCCTATTTCATTTCCATAAAAATCGTTTATAAACTTAAAATCTTTTATATCTAAAAAAGCAATAGCAAGTTTCTGATTTAAAATAGAATTTTCTTTTATTGCATTTTCTAAGTATTTAAAAAAATATTTTCTATTAGGTAGGGATGTTAGAGTATCTACAAGAAGAGTATATTTTTTTCTTATTTTTATAGCATCTTGTAGATAAGAGATAAAAAAGTGAGATATTTTTTTGTTGTGTTTAAAAAGTAAAACTTTTTTATTTTTTTTCTCTAAAATAATTTTAATTGTTTTATTATTTACATAAAAAAATAATTCCCCAAATCTATCATTTGATAAATCTAAAAAACTATCTATGATTTTAGCTGTATATATACTTTGAGTATATTTATCAAAATTAAACTCTTCAAAAATTAAATATAAAATCTCTTCAACCTCTGTAAGATTGATATCTATTTTTATACCTGTTTGAAATAATAGTTTCATTTTCTAACCTTTATGCTTAAGATAGAAGCATCATCCAACTCTTTATTTTTTAATGTTTGGCTTAACCCTTCATAAGAATAGGGAATTTTATTTAATCTTATCCCATCACTAAAAAGTGCTATATCATCAATCTCTAAAATATATTCCTTTTTTTTTAAAATTTTCATTCCAAAAATACCCATAGCACTTTGAGAAATGGAATTATTATACAAAAAATTTACATTTCCAAATTGATATAGAAAAATTTTATCTTTTATTTCCCCTATTATAAGAGAAGCTCTTTTTGAATCATAAAAAAGGTAATTTATTACATCAATAGATTCTTTTATATCAAAATGTTTAAATGCTAAGATTAATTTTTTTAATTTTTTTGAAGCAAGATAAACCTCTTGACTTCCATGCCCTTCAATATCCCATAAAGCGAATAAAAACTTTTTACCTGTATTTTCAAAAATCCCACAATCACCACAAGTTGTAATAGATAAAAAAGGGTCTGTTTTTAAAAATGCTTTGAAATTATTAAACTCTTTACAAAATAAGCAATACTCTTTTTTTTCTTTTTTATATACATCAAATATAAATATAGTTCCATCTTTTTTAGGGATTATCTCCATAAAATCTACAATATTTATAAGTAAATTTAAACCAATTCCTAATGTTTTTGATGAGCTAAAACCCTTTTTAAAAGAGGTTTTAATATCAAAACCATCTGAAATATCATCAAAAATAAGTCTATATTTATCTTCTAACGAATAAAAGGTAAATTCTCCCCCTTTTGTATGTTTTACAATATTTAATCCAGCTTCTCTAATAATCAAAACTAATTTTTTATCAAATGAATATAAATCACTAATTAAAGCAATATCTTTTTTAAAATTTATTTTATACTTCATTATAAATTGTTTCTACATCAATATCCCACATTGCTATAATTTGGGCGATATAAGGTGGAATACAACAAAACTCCACTTTTTTACCCAATAACTCTAAAGATTTTTTTAAATCTAAAAGAGTTTTAAATGAAATTTTATTAATAGTTTTTACATTTGAGAAATCTACTAAAACGATGCCATTCTCTTTTTTAGCAATTTCTCTAAACATATCTGATATCTCTACATCATTTAAAAACTCTTTTAATAAAACTTTATATTTCATTATTTCTAAAAGTTTCTATTGCTAATTTTAAATCGGCTCTTGTTGTGATTGGTAAATCTATTTCTAAATGAACTAATGTTTCTGCAACTGCTGGTGTAATACCACTAATTATTAATTCTGCCCCTATTATTTTGATAGCTCTATGAAGTCTTAAAAATTGATTTGCTATTTCAGTATCTATTATAGGAATACCCTCAATATCAACAATCACTTTTAGAGTATTTTTTTCTTTTATTGTTGTTAAGATTTTTCTAATTAAATCAAATGCTTTTTGCGAATCTAAAAATCCAATAAGAGGGATTAAAATAGTATCATTATCTAATTTTAAAATAGGGATATCCATACTTTTTATTGTATCTATTTGTTTGCTTATTGTGTCTTTTTCAGTGTTTTCAAACTCTACAAACATATCAAATGTTAGTGAATATATTTTTTTGATATAAATGTTTTTTTCTTCACAACTTAATTTTTCTTCTTCTAAAACATCAACAAGTTTTAATACCATCTTTGCTATTTCATTGATAGATAATTCATATTTACTTAAATTTGCAACAGCATCGAGTATGATTTTATCTGTGCTTTCATCATTTTCTATTGAATTTAAAATTTGAGAAAAAAATGTTTTAACTTCTATCTCATCAATATCAGTATCAATTTTTGATACCCATTTTGAAATAATTATCTCTTTGTTTTCTAGTAGTTTATTCATAATACTGCCTTTTTTTATTTATTATAGCATAAATTATAATACAATAAAAAAAATAAAGCAAGAGTATTTTATTAGATAAGTGTGGTGCGACCGGAGAGATTTGAACTCTCACACCACTAAGGCACTACCCCCTCAAGGTAGCGTGTCTACCGTTCCACCACGGTCGCATATATAAAATGAAGCAAAAAAAAAGCTTTAACTCTTTTTGAGTTAAAGCTTTGAGGTATATTTGAGTTAAATCTTAAAGATTAACCTAAATATGGGTTAGCATAAAGAGCGATCAATGCGATAACTAGTGCATAGATAACTTGTGCTTCGATCATTGCAAGAGCGATGAACATTGTAGTCATTAGTTTAGCACCAAGACCTGGGTTTCTAGCAGTACCAGCGATAGTTGCAGCAGCAGTATGACCCATACCGATAGCTCCACCTAATGCAGCAAGACCAAGACCAAGACCAGCAGCGATCATTGAGTAAGCTTTAAGAGTTTGGTTAGCAACTTCACCCTCATTTGCGAATACAGCAGCAGACATAGCTACTAAAAGAAAAAGAACTTTTTTCATAAATATTTCCTTAAATTAATTACAATCCGTTCGGATAGCGTAACCTCATCGTTAAATGAAGCAACCCATACATAAATGCATAGATTTCCCTACTAAAAATTGATAGGCGAATTATATGTAAAAACTACTAAATCTTAGCTTATGCACGACCTAAAGATATTTTATTACCTTTAAATTCTAATATCTCTACTTGTATCTCTTCACCCTCAGTTAAAACATCACTAACTTTTTCAACTCTTTTATCTGAGATTTTAGAGATATGTAAAAGTCCATCAGTTCCATCTGGAAGCTCTATAAATGCACCAAAGTCAACGATTTTTTTAACTTTACCAGTATAAACTTCACCAACTGCATAGTTTATTTTTTTAACTTTTGGTTTGTTTATGATGCTATGAATATGCTCTTTTGCACATTGAACACCTTTTTTATCTTTACCTGAAACTTTTACTTTTCCATCTTTTTTATCTATATCTATCGCTACTTCAAACTCTTCGATAATACTTCTTATAGTTTTACCAGCTTGACCGATGATATCGCCTATAAAACTAGGGTCTATATGGAAGATATCAGTAGATGGAAGTACACCATCGTTAAACTCTATCTCTTTTTCAGCTTCAAGCATTATATCTATGATATGACTTCTACCCTCTTTTGCTTGGTAAAGTGCTTCTTTTAAAACATCTAGGCTAACTCCACCTAGTTTTATATCCATCTGCATAGCAGTTATACCATCTTTAGAACCTGTTACTTTAAAGTCCATATCGCCATCGTGGTCTTCTAAGCCCATTATATCTGAAAGGATTGCATATTTATCGCCATCACTTACCATACCCATAGCGATACCTGCTACTGTATCTGTTGTTTCTATATCTGCTGCACGAAGTGCCATATAACCACCACAAACAGTAGCCATAGAAGATGAACCGTTAGACTCTAGTATCTCAGAAACCAAACGAACAGTATCGCCATTTAAATCAACAATAGGCTCTAATGCTCTTTTTGCTAAGTTACCATGACCTAACTCTCTTCTTTTTACACCCATAACAGGAGAAGGTTCCCCTACACTAAAACCTGGAAAGTTGTAATGCACCATAAAGTTTTCGTTTTGAGTTCCCTCTTGTGTAAGAGTTTCAAACATCTGTGCATCTTTTGACCCACCCATAGTAAGAACAACAAGTGCTTGAGTTTGCCCACGAGTAAACAAACAAGATGAGTGTGCATTTGGAAGTACATTTGTATCGATAGTTATCGGTCTAACCTCTGTTAAACTTCTACCATCAGCACGAACTCTATCATTTAGGATTTGCCCTCTTACTTGTTCTCTTTTTACTTTTTCTATTGCATCTTTTAGTGCTAATTCATCCCAATCTTCATATTTTACTAAGATAGATTTTCTTAAAACTCTAAGTGCAGTTGAACGCTCAGACTTAGCCATCTGATTCATAGCCTCTTTGATATCTTGCATATGGTTATCTCTAACATATACTATCATATCATCATTTTTCATATCAACTTTACAGTTTAATTCGAATGTCTCTTTTTTACAACTAGCAAATGCTTCTTCATACTTAGAGTTTGTATCAAAAAGAACTTCTTGAACATCTTTTAGTACATCTATAAGTTCATCTTCATTTAATGCATTTGATACATGTTTAGTTACAGTTGGTGTCTCAAGTGCTAACTCTATCATAGGGTCAATCATAGTTCCATCTATAAGCTCTTCAACATCTGAACCTATAGTTCTCATCTCTATCATTAGTAAATCTTCTTTTGTACCTGAGAGGTATAAATCAAGTGTAGATCTATCTAATTCTGATTTTGTAGGGTTTAAAATCAACTCTCCATCTATCTTAGCAGCACGAACAGCACATACTGAAGTGTTTATATCTATATCACTTGTATAAAGTGCAGCTGAGACTGCATTTAATGCTAAAACTTGTAAATCAGACTCTTTATCTGCTGAGAAAACCATAACAGTAACTTGTGCAGGGTGAGCAAAACCTTTTGGAAAAAGTGGTCTAATAGAGCGATCAATGATGCGAGATGTTAATGTCTCAAAATCACTAGGCTTTGTCTCTCTTTTGAAAAAACCACCTGGTATTTTACCAGCTGCATAACTTTTTTCTATATACTGAACAGTAAGTGGTAAAAAGTCATCTTTTACCATCTCTGTTTCATCTATAACCACTGTTGCTAGGATCACTGTTTTACCACTTCTAAGCCATGCACTACCGTTAGCTTGTTTAGCTACATCCTTAAAAGAATACTCTTCAACTTTATTTTTTAACTCAATTTTTGCATCATATTTCACAACTATTTCCTTCTAATAATTTTTCTATCTCTTCGTTTTTTATCACTTCAAACTCTTCATAATATTGTTGAGTATCAACATAGTCATCAATATTATAGATATAATATATATCATCTACATAAGCTTCTAGTAACTCTAACACATCGCTTGGTAAAACTGGGACTGCAATATATACAGCTTTTGGTTTTTGTAACAAAATTGTTTTAAGTGCAGTCATAAACTTTAAGCCAGTTTCACAACCATCATCTACAAGCAACACAACCTCATCTTTAACCTCAAAAAATGCTCTTCCTTTTCTGTATTTATAAATATTAGCTAATATTTTTTCTTCATATTTTCTATTTGCTTCACCATATATAAAATCATACTTAATATCAAATGATCTCATTAAGTCTTCATTTATCACCATCTCTTCTAGCTCACTAACTCTAGCTAATTCACATTCAAGATTATTTGGAGCTAATATACCTTCTGAAAATAAAAAGTCCATTTCATTATGATAACGACTGTTTATCAAAGAAGCAAGTTTAAGACCACCAGAAGATAAAGCAACCAATCTCCAAGATTTCTCTTTAAACTTTTGTATAGGGATGATATCTATCAATCTATCTTTTGCATCATGACGATTTTTGAGTATATTTTTATATTTGCCTATCATATTCTAATCACTTTGTGGTAATTTATGTATAAATATAGGTTTTGAACTAGATTCCATAAATGGTTTAAATACAACTGTAAAGTATATATATCTATCTTTTATAGAATCAGAGTATAAACTATGAGTAAGTATAGGTCTGTTGTTCTCAACATATTTTAAACCAAACTCCCAACACCTTTTTTTAAATAAAAAGCCTATCTCGGCATTTTTTCTTAGTTTTAATTCTAAATCATAATCATATCTTAATGTATATGAGTAGTGTGTATTATACTTATACTTAGAGTAAAATGTCAAATAACTGTCTTTTTTATCTATAAAAGTATCTTTATAAAGATGTGAGATATAAATATCTACATCTTTGGTATTTATAGATAGTTTGTTATAAATTTTAGAAAATTTCTTATTATCATAATTATAAAACGAATTGTTATATAAACTTATACTATCATTTAGATTAAATTCAAATTCATTTTCTAAATCATCATATTTTTTATCTCCACTCTCTTTGGTTAATATCAACTGAGAAAGCTTATGATAAAGTCTTTCTTTACCCTTATCATCAAATAAATACTGAGAGAAACTAAATTTTACATTCTCTTGTAAATTGAGTATATTGTAAAATTCACATCTCGAATCATCTTGATTTATTATATCTGAACAATACTCATCATTGTAGTCATAAAAACCACTTTTTGTTTCTGTTCCACTAAAAGTATAATCTACCTGAAAATCAATAGTATGTGTAAAGTTACTATAAGAACGAGTTAATTGTGTAGAAGTTGATAAGATGTTGTATTGGTTTAGATAAATACCATTTTTATATTCATCCAAAGATGGTATCTCTTCATGTGATGAAAAATTAGAATACTGAGAATATATATAACTTGTATAAGAGATGTTAAGATACTCATCAAACAATGAAGTATGCATAGTAACAGGAAAGTTTATATCTGTTTGCACTACTCTTTTGTTTATTTTTCTATAGATATTATTACTTTTAATATCCAAGTTGTAAAATATATGCTCACTTAAAAATGTATCTAAATATCTATGATAGTGAAATGTTGGTAACATCTGTAAAGTATTATCATTGTTTTCAAGTTTTAAATCTTTGTAGTATTTGAAATATGCTCCATAATAATTTTTATCATCATTATAAAACATATTTATTCTAGATAATACTTGTGAACTTGTAACTGCTTCTATAGAATTGTTTGTTGAAAGATTTATATAATCAACATCATTCATATCGGTAATATCTACATAAAGTCCAGATTGTGCTTTTAACTTTAAATCAAACCATTGGTTTATAAAATCTGTATTTTTATACTTAAAATTAAAACCATAGTGTGAACTGTTAACCAAATCATTTATAGCATAGTATTCATCTTTTTCTTTAAAATAACCAGTGCTCAATTCACCACTAGATATAGCACTATCAATAAATCTATACTTTGCATATATACCAGAACCTCTATTTGTTCTTATTTGTGGACTTAGTTCTAAATCCCACCAATTTTGTTCAGCGATATAGATAGGCTGTTCATAATAAAACCCCTCATCATCTGAAAATCCAAGAGCAGGAAGTAATAATCCAGTTCGTCTAGTTTTATCTAATGAATACCCAAAATACGGTGTATATATGATAGGGATGTCATATATATACAATCTAGCATTATATATATCTATCCATTTTGTTTTGGTGTTGTAGATAGAGGAAGAAAAATCCATTGTCCAAAGGGGGTTGTTTGGATCACATCCACTAAGAGAACCAGCTTTTATATATAACTCATTACTTTTGGATTGAGCACTTGTTGAAGTTATCCAAACTTGCGACTTTTTATCAAGCAAGAAAAGTGGTTTAAAAGATTTGTCTTTATTTATAATATTTAATTTAGCATAATTACCTAAAACTTTATAACTGTTTTTATAATTGGCTCTAACATTATCAAATAACTCTAATTCTCCACTATCTCTATTGTATATAGCTTCTTTAGAGGTTAAAAAATAATCTTTATATATAACTGTAACTTCACCATGTGCTTTAACTATGTTGTTTTCAGACTCCATAGAACCTGCATATATCTCAACTTGTTCTTTGGCAAAAATCACTATACCAAATAGTATAAAAAAACTTAAAATTTTAAACATTTACAACCAATGTTCTAGCTGTTTTATCATGCCATGCTTGTTTAGCTGGATCGAACATACCCCACAAAAATCCCAGATAAAAAAGAGTCTCACTAATTATACGAAATATAGCACGATTTAGAGATGAAAGTACATTTGGATTGTGAAGAGTGGCTATCTCTATCACTCTTATTTTCATCATAATTTTACCTATAGAAGCACCATAGTGCATAGTAAAAAAAGCTTGATAAAATATTTTCATCGCCATATATTCTAAAACAAACATATTTGTTACATTTATCATCTCTTCTATATTTTTAGCTTGTGAAAAGTTATCCCATAAGGCAAATACAAGTATAAAAGACAAAAGCATCTCATCTATAAAAAAAGCCATAGACCTAGCTTTTATAGATGCTAAAGTTATACCCTCACGGTGTAAAATATTTTCAACTTCTTCACTCAAAAAACTATCCTTAAAGAGCTTGGTAAGCTATATCTGTTCTTATCTTTTTACCTGCAAAATGAACTTGACCACATCTCATATATGCTCTATCTCTTGCTTCTTTTATAGTATCACCTAATCCAACACATACTAAAACTCTTCCACCTGTTGCAAAAAGCTTATCATCCTCAAGAGAAACACCTGCATAAGAGATATGAGTGTATTTTTCTATATCTTCGTGGTGTGTTTCATCTTCGATAATCTCTGCTGGAGTTGATGAAGAGTATGGGTAGTTTTCACTTGCCATAACAACACCCACTGCATACTTATCAGCAAATTCTACTTTTATATCTTTTAGTTGGTTTGTAGATGCTTTATAAAACATATCTGACACACTTGAAGTCATAAGTGGCATAAGGATTTCACACTCTGGGTCTCCAAAACGAACATTAAACTCTAGTGTGATTGGCTCACCATTTACAACCATAATCCCTATAAAAAGTACACCCTCAAAAGGGGCATTTTCTTTTTTCATACCATCAAGAGTTGGACGGATAATTCTGTCTTTTACTTTTTGATAAAGTTCATCATCTACAAGTGGAGTTGGAGCATAAGCACCCATACCACCTGTATTTGGACCCTCATCGTTATCTAGTAGTCTTTTGTGGTCTTGTGCAGCTTGAAGTAAGATGTAGTCATCCCCATCACAAACCCCAAACATAGAAAGCTCATAACCATCTAAAAACTCTTCAACGATAACTTTTTTACCAGCATCACCAAAGCTTTTTCCACTTAGCATCTCACTTATCGCTTTTTTAGCTTCATCGTGACTTTGAGCGATAATCACACCCTTACCACCACAAAGACCATCAGCTTTTACAACGATAGGAGCTTCTAAAGTATTTGTAAATTTAAACAAATCCTCAATGCTATCACTCTCTATATAACGAGCAGTTGGGATGTTATACTTAGCTAAAAAGTTTTTCATATAAACTTTTGAACCCTCAAGCTTTGCAGCCTCTTTACTTGGTCCAAATATAGTAAGATTATTTGCCTTAAATATATCAACAACACCATCAACTAAAGGTGCTTCAGGACCTACGATAGTTAAGTCTATGCTATTTTCTTTTGCAAAAGTAGCTAAATCGTTGTAGTCTTTTATATCAAGATTTGTACCTAGTTTATGTGTAGCACCATTTCCAGGTTGAAAAAATAGCTCGTGATTTTCCTCTTCATTTGAGATTGCTCTTGCTATTGAATACTCACGACCACCAGAACCTAAAATTAAAATCTTCATATAAAACCCTCTATTATTAAAATCTCATATAATTTCAGCAAAGCTAAAATCATACTCAGTCACTAAAGCTTCACCTATCGGTGAGAGAAGTCATTTAGACTTCATAAAAAAATAAGATAGCCCAAAAAGCCGTCACGCTAATGGTTCGGTTCTAAAAGCCGAATTTGGGCGAAGAGAGGAAGTTATAACGGCGACAATTTCTCGGCAGAGTTAACATACCTCAAACGAAACCATCGACACACAAACCCCTACTTGTTCGCAATTTGAAAATGTAGAACCCTCAATTGTGCGATTACTCGAACTTTTCAGACTATAAGCGAGATTATACAAAAGAGTTACTTTAATTTAACCCAAATCAAACAAATTTTTTATTAAAACAAAGAGTCTTTTGATTCTCTTTCTTCCACCATAACCAACTCCCAGCCATAAAAAACAAGAGCCACTTTTTTAAGTAAGATGCCTTTGTTTGTGTAGTTAGTTACAAGTTCATCATCTTCATACTTATCTAGTTGTTTTTTTGCATCTTGGAGTTTTTCT
>Ga0256836_1000350_pt1 | contig 25871 bp, 37 predicted proteins | sample 4561380metaG_FD_185974 | JGI IMG/M metagenome (GOLD analysis project Ga0256836, IMG submission 185974) | Hydrothermal vent microbial communities from Guaymas Basin, Mexico - 4561-380 | ecosystem: Environmental > Aquatic > Marine > Hydrothermal vents | place: Mexico: Guaymas Basin | collected...
TTATAAGATAAATATCCCCATTTTGATTTATTAGGATTATATATTTTAGGATGTTCATTTAAAGTATTGAACCAAATAGTTGTTTTATCTGTTGGTTCTGTCGGGGAATAAGTTATAAGTGGAATTACATTCCCTAAAATAAACCAACTGTTATATAATGGATTATAATATTTTATATTATTAGTTGCAGTATCATACCATAAACCATCAGTTTCTATAGGTTCATTTGATGAATATATAATTACTTCTGGTTCAAATTTTATCCAATTAGTTCCATTATATATTTTAATTGTATTATCTGATAAATCATACCATAATTTTGTAGTTATATTTGGTTGAGAATAAGAGTATATTATACTATTAATAACAATTATTTCCCATTGATTAGTATTAATATTGTAAATTTTTAATTTATTAGTATTTAAATCAAACCATAACATATTATTATTTGGTGGATTATAAGATGATTTAATTAGATTTTTTAGAGTATTTTGTAATAATATTACCATTTAATCACCTTTTAAAAAATAAATTATTAAACAAGCATATATATAATTTTAACTAATAAAATTGGCAACTTTAAATCATCTGCTATTTGTTTTATAATTTCAGTATCACTTAAACCTTTTGATGAATATTGTTTTTTTAAATATTTAATTTGTTCAATAATTTTAGTCATTTTATCACCTTAATATTATTTTAAATTATATCCCAAAATTCATATGTAATTCCAAGAATTGGTTTTATTTCATCAAATTTTTCTGCTAAATTATTTAATTTACCTTGTAATATTGCTATTTTAACTTGGTCTGGTTTATCTTGTGCTAATTCTGTTTCTAATTCTGATTTAACAGTAATTGCTTCTGATAATATATTCTGCATTTTATTTTGTTCTTCAGTATAATCATTATATATTACATAAACATTATTATTTTTTAAGTTTATTTTTAAACTTGTAATTTCAATAACAGTATTGTCTTCAAACTCAGTTGTTTGAATATCTTTTAAATATTGATTTAATGCTTGTATAATCTGATTTGTTATTTTTTCATTGCTAATTATTTTACTTTCTTGTTTAACCATTTTATCACCTTAGAATTCTTTAATTGTTGGTGTTCCGAAAGAAATATCTTTTTCAAAAACTTTTCTTATAAATATAAAATCAATTTGCATAGTTCCTGACGAATTATCAGCACTTCTAAGCGTAACTCCTTTTAATGAATTTATAGAATTACCACCAGTCCAATTTACTTTTAATTCATCATTATCAAATAGTTTATATTTATTATTTATAGTGTCAATCATATATGTTATTCTTTTCCAAACACCAATTTGTCCATCCGTAAAATAATATTGATGCCAACCACCCCTATCATGATAAATTATTTGGTCATTAGAATGTCCCCATTCTAAATATGCAGTATTTTCTTCTGGATTAAAATTTGCTGTCCAACCAGATGTTTTTTTCAACCATGTAAATTCTATTGCATATTTACCAGTTAAATTTAATATATTAGTATATATACCACCATCATTAGAACCACAATTTAATGAAATAACACTATTTTGAATATTGATAGAAACAGAATTATGAGTTTTCCATTTATTTAAATCCAAATCATTTTTATCAAAATCATCAAAAAGCTCAAATATTTGTTCTCCATTCATATAATTACTTATATAACAACTATCATTACCATATGCAATGTTTAATTCTTCTTGCCCAGCATTTAATTTTACCCATAATATACATATTTTATTAGTATAATCAAACTCTTCTATCCAAAAATAATTTTGATTATATGTTTCATCAAAAATTCTTATATCTCTACCATCTGTTTGAACTTTATTCCAAAAATCAAGTATTCCATTTTCATTAATTAATATATCATCATAATCACTACTGTATATTTTAATATTATCATTTTCAATTACAATTTTATATTGAATACTTTCACTTGGAACTGTTGAAATTGGTATATTTATATAATTTGTCCAACAACCATCATTATTGTTATCAAAATCTACATAACCCATTTTATAAGATAAATATCCCCATTTTGATTTATTAGGATTATATATTTTAGGATGTTCATTTAAAGTATTGAACCAAATAGTTGTTTTATCTGTTGGTTCTGTCGGGGAATAAATAATTTTAGTAGATTCATTATCATTTAATATAGTCCATGTATTTGTTGCTATATTATAATACTTTATTTTATTTTCTATAGTATCATACCATAAAACATCAGTATTAGTAGGCGCAATATCAGAATATATTATTGTATTTGTTACAAATAATTTCCATTTACCATTATCATAATATTTCATTTTATTAATATTAGTATCAAACCATAATATATTTGTTATTGGTGGTTCTATATCTGAATAAACAATAGCATCAATCCAAATCTCTTTCCATTTAGATTCAGAAGGATTATATATTTTTAATATATTAGAGTTTAAATCAAACCATAATTTAGTTGTATCAGTTGGTTCAGATGCCGAAAATATAATTAAATCTACTAAACCATTTAATAAAACATTAACCATTATTTTCACCAATTATCTTGGAATTATTTCTAATCTTTGATTATTTTTACAAAATATTCTTCTCTGTATTTTTTCTATTTTATTTATAGGTATTATTGCTACATAATCTACATAAAATATTGATGAGTCAACATTAGCATTAGGTTTTATTGAAATTGAATAATTATACGAACCATCATAATCCCAATCTAAAATATGATAACTATATGTTGTTCCAATATAATTTGCACTTCTTGGTTCTTCAATAATCGTTATGTTATTGTCGATATCATAAATTCCAATATTTATTAAATCATTTGTTGAAATATCTGAAACTTTTATTCTAAATAAAACTTTATATTTTCCATTCGGTAATTTCATTTCTGGCTCTATTTTAGTATTTATAATATCAATATTTAGTGTATCACCAGTTCCTTGAACTACATTATTATTTGATGCATTTGTATCTGTTGATATTATACCATTTATAATATTACCATTTTCAGCTTCATTAAATAGTTTTTTTATATAATTAAATAAACAATAATTAATCCATTTTCCATTTGTATTTATACTACCATCATTATTTGAATATTTTATATTTTGACTTTTTGAAAATAACACAAATGGTTCTTTATAATTAATACCTATCCTTAATAACCAACCATTTGAACCAGATGTTAATGTATAATCGTTTTCACAACCACCAGTTTTAATATCAAAATCTGAATTAATATAAATGCTACCTTTTTCATTACAATAAATTTCAGTAGGTAATATTTTTGAAGTAATTTCTAATGGTTCATTAGTATATATTGCACCACTATCACAATTAAGATTTGTATAAATATACTGTTTATTAGTTATTTTATATTTTATTATTAAATTATTTAATTTTTTATAATTAATTTTCATTGTTGTATCAAATAAATCATTATTACCTCCTGGTGTTTCTATATATAATATACCTACATAAACCCAATTATCATCTATTTTAATATATATTCTTCTTCCAATTAATCTAATATTACAATATTCAATTACTATATTTCCGATAAAATCATGTTCTTCGGGATTACTTATTAGTTTCCATAAATTTTCATCAGATTTACCTAATGTATCATATATTTTTATTTGTGTTGTAGGTATAGGTTTTGATAATTCTAAATAATCTGTTTCATAAATATCATAATCTCCTATAGTTTCTGGTAAAATTCCATTATATATAACTTCAGTGTCTTTTGGTAATATTATAGTAGGAATAATTGATGATTCATCAACAAAGTCATTTTCAATCCATTGTTTATCTGAAATTATATTATAACAATAATCACTATTTATTCTTTCAACATCTAATTTGATTTCATAAAATCCTGCTTGTTCTCTACTAATATCTATACTTTTTAATATACCATAAAATTTACCATATTTCGTATTTTTTATATTAATATATATAGGATATTCATAATTTACTAACCCTTCAATATATTTAGCATCATATTCGTTATCAGTATATGCATCGATTGATAATTCTTTATTTTTAGTATTAAATTTTAAAATTATAGGTTTTTGAAAATTTATTGTTTTTTTAGAAATTATTGTAGAATCTTTTTTTTCATCTATTTTTGAAATATAAATATTATTATTGAACTCAAATTGAGCCATTAAATCACCTAAAAGAATATTCATTCATTTGTAATTTCTGTTTTTTATTGATTAATTCATTAATATTACAACAATAATTAACCAATTCTAAAAATTCATCGTATGGCATATTTTCTATCTCACTATATTGTAATTTATATTTTTCCATTAATATTGTATATTCTGTAAGAAATGGATTATATAAAAACATAAAAGCTGGTTTTTGTCCATCCACTATTGCTTTGCACCATTTTTTAAATGATAGTGGATTATTTGGATTATATGTTGCAAGTATTTTTTTATTTTTAGAAATATTAAATCTTTTAGAGAAATTTTTTTATCAACGCTCCAAATGTTCCTTCATCAAGTTTATATTTTTGCTTAAACTGTTTAACAATATTTGATAATTCTACTATATCCATATCATCAGAATATTCTTTACCCATAGCTTTACAAATATATTTCCATTCTAATTCTTGCATATCTGCATTAAAATCTCCCAATTTATCTTTTGGTATCAAATCAAATGGATTTTGTTTTTCTATAATAACATCATCTTTAAAATCTATATATTTCATTAATATTTCTTGTTGTTCTTTTTGGTATTGTTTTATCATTTTAACAGTTATTTTTGTCATTATTATCACCTATTTTTTGTTATAATATTATATTAATAAACAAATATATAAAGTTTTAATGATGTAAATTGTATATAGTATATAAAATTTTATAAATAAAAAAAAATAATTTAAAATCCAAATACAATTTCTGATGCTTCTAATGATGTGAAAGATGTTGTAATGATATCTTCAGGTTTCACTGATAATTTCATTTCAGGGAATTTAACGTTTTTAACAGTAATTTGTTGTCCTCCAACTGTAAATGTAAAATCGTATTCGTCACCATTAATAATTGCTGATGTAAACGCATCTGATATTTCAGCTAAATCCATATCAATAGTTATTTTTCTTCCTTTTATAAAATATCTCATAACATGTTCTTCTTCATCCCATTTAGATAATATATCATAATCTATTTTTAATGTTAATTTAGTAGGTTTTAAACTAATTGTTCCCCATTTAACATTTGATAAATCAACTGTTGATAATGGTTCACTTGTTGGCAATACTGCGTGGTCTGTAATTTCTGTTCCATCAACATAATCAGTGGAATCTTGAAACTTATCAAATTTTTCACAATTGAAATCTAATGAAATATTACAAACATCATTTTCTGGTATTTCTAACGATAAAGATTTTATAACTGCTGAACTTGTATAAGTATATTTATTAGCATGTTTATCAATTATACCAATACAATATTTTTGTAAATATTTATCAGATGTTATATAAAAATCTTTCAATGGTGTTAAATCAACTGGCATAGCTTTTGTATTAAATGTATTTTCTTCTCCTTTCTTTTTAGTTAATTTCAAACTAAATGCATCATTTGTTGATGCATCTGGTAAATAAGGTTTAACAGAATAATCATCTTTTAATGATAAATCAAATTCTTCATGATAACCAGCTAATTTAAATTTTTTTTCTGACGGTAATTTATATTCCACAACATAATTATAACCAAGTTTTACATCCATTAAAAATCACCCGAATATAAAATAAATAGTTTTATATACTATTTAACTATTACTTGAATTAATATACGTATAATACCTTGTGTATCTCCAATTTCAAATAATTGTTCAATAATATTATAACCATTTGATTCTAAAATATTAAGAATTTTATCTCTAATTTGATATAAATTAATAAAATTTATTGGAATTGCATTTGTTATATAATCAATCTCAATTATACTCATATATGCTTTATCTACCATATCTTCTTTAATTATTGGTTTTCTTCTCTGTTCTACTACATAAATATAATTACCATTCATTATATCGTTCAATTTTTTATAATATACATGAAAACCTTCATTTTGTAAAATTTCAACAATTTTTTCAATATGTTCAAGAGATGTTTTCATTTAAATCACATAATATTATTCTGGAATATATGTTATCATTGGTGTTGTATATTTTAATAATACCCTCTTTATTTCATTATTTAAATTTTCGTAAAGTAATTCACTCATTTTTGATGACATTTTTGCATTTCTAACTTTAAGAACATTTTGCATTCTTTTTAACATTAATAATGCCATTAAATAATTATCATCATCTATAATATTATATCTTTCTTTAATTTGATTATAATCTCCTAATGTATCGTTATATAATTCATTAAATATAATATCATTCAATGTTACATAAAATTCTACATACATTCTCACCTTATCTTTATCTAATGCCATATTATCACACTCATAAAAAAATAAAAATTAAATTATTTATTTAACTGTAAAGTCAAGTTTCTGAATAACATGTGGTTGATTAACAATAAATGCTATTGATTCCTTACCGTAAATTGATGCCATTTCATATGGTAATTCTTCAATAGCAATTTTTAGTGGTTTTACTTGAACCATTTTACAAATATCTTGACTTAATGGTATAATATACGCAACATCAGAGCCAGCCATTTGTGGTAATTGAACTACATTTATACCATTTTCTTTAACAATGTCCATCGGTTTTTTTAATTCTGGTGTTCTTTTATAGAAATATTTTTTTACATCTGGTGACATTAACATTAATTTTGGTGCATTTGTATATGTTTCAATTTCAAAACATGCAATATCAATCGCATTTGTAACTTCTTCAATTGTAGCTTCTGCTGAATCAGATGTAGTATCAACCTCAATAGTATTTACTGGTGCTGAATCTAAAATATTTTTAAATAAAGTATTTTCAGCACATAAAAATTGTTTTAAAACAATTTCTGTTTCAGTTTTAATAACATCAGCATTCGCAAAATGTCTTATATCCATTGGTGGAGTATTAGCACCAAAATCAACAACTGAAACAGTTTCACTTGTATAAGAAACAGGAATTTCTACTGGCTCACCAGTTGTGGTTGTAATATCTACTGTTGTAGTATCATACTTAACATTTAATGCTTGTAAAGTATCTATTGGTGCTGAAATCTTTGGAATATATTTTCTAACATTTTGTGATTTTTCAGGATATGCTTTTAAAAATTCTTCAATTATTTGATGTGCATTTGGGTTTATTGCAGGAGCCATATTGTTCACCTCAATATTATATTATTTTTATATATAAAAACTTATATATAAAGTTTTAATGATATTAAAATTACCACATATCTACAACAACTTCTGGTTTATTTGAATACTTCTTTTTAGGTTGTTCATCTTCTGTATCCGTTAACCCATACTTTTTACAAATTTCCGAATATTTAGCTTTAATTTCTCCAACTTCTTTTTCTAATGATGTTATTTTATCTTCATATTGTTTAATTTTTTCTGAATATTCTGCTTTTACCTTTTTAATTGTTTTCTTAAAAGTATCAATTTCTTCTTCATATTTTTTAACTTTTTCTGAATATTCAGCTTTTATTTGTTCTTTTTCTTGTTCAGTTTCAGAATATTTTCCTTTTAATTCTTCAATAGTTTTTTTCAATTCTTCAATTTGATTTATAATTGCATTATATTTTGCTTCATCCATATTATTCACCTCAGTTTCAGATTTTAAATCTTTTAATTCAGGAGGTTCTTCACCTAAATCTTTTTTATAATGTTCAACTAAATGTTTATAAGCTTCTTGTCTTATCTGTTCATCAATTTTTACTCCTCTTGCACCATTGATATATGCCATTGCAGAATAAAGTGCTTTTTTTACTAAAACCATTTCACCATTTCTAACTGTATGATGTGGAAATTTATAACTGCTTTTTGCCTCTGGATTATTTTCATCATACCAAGCAAAAAATTTCCTATATTTATCCCAGTCAATTGTTCCATTGTCTTTCATACAATACTTTTCAATTATTTTCTGTTCTTTTTGCCAATTCCATTCTATATCTACAACTTTTTGTCCAGTATTTGGTTTAACTGCTTTATATATTTCTTTTAATAAATTATGAATTTTTTCTAATATAGAATTTTCTTGATATTCTTCTTTATTTAATTCAATTGGCTCAGTATATTCTTTTTTTACTTTTGGTTCAAATTTACTATAAGCTCTATAACCTACAATAGATTTGTTAGTTCCTTTAATTGGTTCAAATCTAAAATTTAATGTATCTTTTATTTTAGGCATAACATCAGTTGTTAATAAACTAACTCTTGTAGGTATTACAACTGATTTGTCTTCATTGCAAGTTAATTCAACAGAAATTCCACCGAATTTATCTTTATATTTATTCCAAATAACATTTTTTATTGCCAATTCACCAATAACTAAATTAGGATTATCTTTATCAACATATACATTAATAACTTTACCAATTTCAGAATCATCTTGATGATTTACATTAATTGGTAAATTTAAATACATCTCTGGTGTCGTTTTAGCTAAAAGTTCATCATAATCTAATCTTGTAATTGGCTGAATAAAAACTACCAAATCAATCACCTAAGTTCACATTATTAATCACCAAAATTAATTTATATTAATATTTATAAAAACTTATATATAAACTTTTAATGATGTTTATTTTTTAAATTCTGATTGACTACCTAATGTATCAATTTCAGTATGCCAATCCACATATAAGTATGGTAAATCTGCTGAAAATGTATCATCTGAATCACTTCCTAATCTTTCTAATCTATGAAATACAATTTGTGATAAACTATATATTTTATCAATTCTACCGAAATTAAATAAAACATGTCTTCCTCTCATATCAGAAGTAATATCAAATGTTTTAATAATTTCTTTTGTTTCTTTATTTAATGTATTCACTGTTATTTTTTCAGTGCTATTGTTAATAATTTCTACTGGAATTACTTGCCATGTTAATTTAAACTTAACTGTTCCAGTTGGAGCATCTGGTGGTATATAACAATGAATATGAAACGCACATTCTGAATTATATTTCGCTTGATGATTAAACTGAGTGAAAAATTTTATAGATGAATTTGTATTAGCTGGAAATGCTTCACATGATAATACTGGTGTAGACGTAATAACAGTAACTTTATAATTATCTATTGGAATATCTGGTATTGCTATTTCAGTTTCAATTAAGTTTTCACCCCCATTATTTGTTATTACAACTGTATATGAACCATCAGTTTCAGCTGTTGTTGATATTGATACAGTAGATTCATCATAATATTTTCTAACACAAATATAATCAACTTTTAATGGATTTGCAGAAGTATCTGAATCACAAATAAAACTTAAAGTCCCAGGACTATACGATAATGTTGAAGTAATACTTTTACTAACAGTTTTATTTGTAAATAAAATATTTCCACTTTTTAAAACTACTTGATAATCATTCCATGTATTAGATTGCTGACTACCCCCTGGATATGTCCATCCAGTAGATATTGCATGATTAGATACACCTCTATCAGATATAAAATATAAATTACCTACTTTTATTCCAGAATCAAAATCATAATTACCAGTAGTATACATATTCCACTCAATAACTACATTATCTGGAATTATTTTTATAGTTGTTGCTCCAATTATTTGGTTTCCACCTTTTACTGTTAAAATACTTGAAGAAACATTTGAATTTTGATACGTCCACATATTATTTCTATAATCATTAAAATCATCATATATAAAAAATACTGAATGATTATCTGCTGATTTTGTTTCATCTGGATAAAATCTTAAAGTTACACTTTTTCCAGCTTGTATATTTAATTTAACCCATATTTTATTATTATAAACTCCATATGGTATTTCTTGTTCAAATGTTGTTTCATGTAATGTATATTTTATAGTTCCTTCACCAGTAATATAATTAGTAACTTGGTCGTTCCAAACAGTTGCATCTCCTGTCAATTTTATACTACCATCTGGTTGAATTTCAAATCCAATAGGTAAAGAACAATTATTATTTTTTGTTGATGGATAATCAGCAATATAATAAACCATAATTTCACCAAAAGCAAAATTATTTATTTACTACATTTTATTTTTAAAACTATATTTATATCCGTTGTTTCTACAACAACTCTTATCCAATTAAACAAAACATTATTTAAAATAATAACATCTTCAGGATTTGTCATAGATTCTCTAAATAATAAAATTTCATCACTTTCATCAATTTTTTCTTTAACATAAATTGCAATTGTTGGTGGTGCATCACATTTATATGCAATATTTATATTATTTTTATCTTTCTTATTTATTTCAACTTCTAAACCTTCATGATTTGACATTGCTTCAATACTTGCAACTGCATATACAACATTATTATTTTTATAAATAATATATGGATTTTCAGATGTATCTCCAATAGTATCAGTTGAACTTGATGGAGGTAATGCTGGCATTATTTCACCTCATTTAAATTAAACTAAGCAAAATACTTTGTATAATATTACTATCAACATAATTTAATAATTGTATACATTCTATAACAAATAATATAATAAGTATAGTTTTTAATTTAATAGTAAAACCATTAAAATTTATATCATTATTAATACATCTATTATAGCACATTTCATTAATTATTTTAGAATTTTTTTGAACTTCTACTTCAATTTTATCTATTCTTTTTTCCATATTACTCATTACTTCTTTTAAAATTTCCGTTTGCTTATTTATAGCATCTACAATTAATAAAGTATCATTAGATGCACCTCTATTCTTTTCCATTTGAAACACCTATAATTAATTGTAGTTCTTCTTCTCTTTTTTTCTTTTTTATTTCTGTTATTACTTCATAAATTTTGAATAATTCTTGTGGAGGAATATCTTCAGTGGTTTTTACCACAACACTTCTAACTAATTGTCCTTCTTTATTATAATAATTTCTTTCTTCTTTTTTCACCATACAACCATTTTCTAAAAGTTTATATAAATTAATTTCAATTAAATCATAAAAATCTATTTTTTTATTTCTCGACATCATTATCTCCTCTGTATTCATCTATTACAATTTCAGGTAATTGAATATGTAAATCTAAGTTATTTACTTCTGCTATCTCATTTATTTTATTTTCCATTAATTTTCTATATGAATTAATATTTCTTAAAGCAATATTCATAATAGCATTCACAGTGCTATATGAATATTGTCTACTACTCATTAAAATACTATTAGATAATCCTAATATAGAAGCAATTGATTCGTTTATTTTTTGAATTGTTTCAAATAATAATGTTTCATTTACTTTAACATCAATAACTTTAATGTCTTGAACTATTTCACCATTCAATACTGATGCCGAATAATTTTTATAATTAGATAAAAAACTTAATATATCTTTTTTTGTTTCATCATCAATAGTATCTACAGTAATAATAATTGGATTGACAACATTTCTTTCAGCCGCCATTCCTAATATTTTTTCTATTTTTTGTTTTAATTGAACCAATTCTAATAATCTATCATATCTCCTAAAAGGACTTTTTGCAACAACTAAATAATCATTGTTTATAAATTTATCATAATTTAATTCTTTGCCAAACTTTTTTTCTCCAATATAAACATAAATATCTTTAAATGTATTAAATGTTTCATATTCTTTAGTTTTATAAAGAATATACCATTTTCCATTATAATATAATTTATTTATTATATTTTGATTCTTTAATGTAATTGTTTCTACATTAAATGAAATTCCATCAATTAAATACTGCATTAAGAACTGTTCAAATTGTGGTTTTAAGTCATAAAATATTTTTGATTGTTCTGGTTTATCAAATTCAATTCTTGAAAATGTAATAGAATTAATATACTGTAAACAATTTATAACCCATTCATCGTTAAGTATAGTATATGTGTTAATTTCATACGAATTATCATCATCAACATCACTAATAATAGATTGAGTAGTTGAATATGTTGAACCTAAACCAAAAGTTTTTTTCTTTTGAGTAATGTATCTGCGGTTTGATTTTTTACTCATATAATCACCACTATCATTAAATACTTATATATTAGAAAAAACATATATATAAAGTTTTAATGATATATTATTTAAAACAAACGAAGATGAAAACCAAATGGTTTTTTAGTGTTTTTCTTATTTTTTCTTGATAAAACTGCCTCATATGGAGCAGAATTAAAAACACAATAAATTACAGAATCTGCTATATCGCTACTTCCAGAACCAGTATAACGCCATCTTTGTCTCCCTCTGTCTATTGATATATGACTAAATTCATAAATCAATCTTTCTTTTGTTTCATTTAATAAAAATTTTATTTTTGGCAATTTTGATAAAAAATGTTCTAATGCTTGAAATTGCTCTTTTGGTGAAAATGTATGTCTTACACCATTATATTTTTCAACAAAATATGCTGAATTAAATGAATCAAATGAAATAACCTTTGATATTTTACTTAATTGTTTAACTGCTTCATCTAAACTTTCGTAACTAATTTGTGTATTTTTTGCAGGTGTAATTCTATGAACTTCAATAACATCATCATAATATAAAGCTATTACTGTGCTATCTTTTTTCAATGATGTATCAATATGAGTAAATATATATTTAGGCAAATTTTGTTCTAAAATTTTTACTGTAAATTTTGTATATCCATCTTCTTCATAAACATTTACACTCAACAATGGTGTTTGTTTGACGAATTCAAATTTTTCTACTGGAACAACATATCTATCATCTATTATCGGAATTAAATCATACATCTTAATTTTCCAGGGGTCATCTGGATTTTCTATATAATCTTTAGGATTTTTACCTCTAACTTCTTTATGTGATGCTTTAATTGTATATACTCCTTCTTTATCTTTATATTCTTGATACAATCTCCAACCAACATCAGCCATTAAATTAGCACCATTTATCCATCTACACCATGTAATTGCCATTATTCTTGGATTATCAAACCTTGAAAATGCAGATGTTAATATTTGTTGAAACATTTCATATGCTTGTTTAAACTGTGGGTCACTAACTTCATCTAATATGGCTGTATAAATGTTTTTACCTTCTATACTACTTGTTATAGAGTTTAATGAATGTATTGTTATCATTCCATCAAAAAATTCAATAGTATCTCTTTTTATTGTCCACCAATCTTTAAACATATTAAATATTCTTGATTTTTTCATTTGTTCTGCTAACTCTCTTTTTAATGTTGACGAAACCATTGAACCACTTGAACCAACTAATACAACATCAATTCTATTATGTGGTAAATTCTCTTTATCTTCAAATAATAATTTAAATATCGCATACCTTGCTAAAATACAACACATGGTTGATTTTCCACTACCTTTACCTAATAAAACAATTGAAATATTATGATTCCACATATTTTTTAATATTTCTTTTTGCTTTTCTGTTAATTCAAAGTTTACACATTTATCAACTTCTACAAATTCAACAATATCTAAATTTTTTAATTTATTTATTAACTCTGGTATTGTTTTACAATTTAAATCATCCATTACTTCTTTTAAAATTTCAAAATTAATAGTATCTGCTGTTATTAACTTTTCTATTAACATATTTACACCTGTATAATAATTATATGGTTTTTATCATCATAATACATATCAACTGAATTAGTTGGACAAAATTTTGTAATATATATTGTTATTCTTTTAACAATGTTATTATTTATTTTTATATTTTTAACCTTTAATTTTTTATAAAATGAAAATTTTTCTGGTATTACCGAATTTTCAGATAACCCTATAACTAGTTGATTTTCTTTTTCATTTTTATAAATATTTACATATTCAATTTCATCATTTATATAATTAGTTAAATAAACAACAACTCTATAACTATACCATTTACCATTATCAATATTTAGTTTTTGAACATTTAAAGATTTGATAAATTGCATATTTATCACTCTATAATATTTTTATTTAATTGTTTTACTATATCAAGTGCATGTTCACTATCGATTGAACAAGTTTCAATTAACTCTAATAATTGTTCTCGTGATATATCTTGTTGTTTTAATATTTTATTAATAAAAAATTGATAATTCGGTGGGAATAAATGAAAATATTTTTTTATATCTGTTAATAAAATTGGTAATGCAAAATTATATATTTCGTGTTCAATATCATTAATAATTTGATTTTTTACATTCATTTTAGCAAATGAATTATTTTTAGAAACATTTAAATTATATTTTTCTTTTGCATATTTATAAATAACTTCATCATTTTCGTTTAGTATATTATACCATAGATTATAAATATTTAAACTAATTAATTTATTTTCATATAATAAATTAATTAGTTGTTCAAATTTTTTTATATTTATAATTTTATAATTAATATCTTGTTCTCCACATAATAAAACTGTTCCCATGGGAGTTTTTATAAGTTTTACCATTAATTTCACCAAGTTTTATTACTTTTTTCTAATAGGGTTAATATGCAAAAAGTATTTATTGTTATTTTTTGTTTTTAATTGATATCCTAATTGTTTCATAATTTGTATTGCATATTTCATCTGTAAATTGTGCTTTTCAGCAAGAGATTTTATTTTTTTATAAGGTATTTTCCATTTTTTAGATTTTATTTGGTTAACATTAATGTTCAACATTTTTCTTTCAGTAGCTAACGAACAACCTTTACATTTAACAGTTTTGCATCCTATAAGGTTTAAATTTATTTTATCTTTTTCCTCATCATATTCTATATTATATTGAATAGCATCATGAAGTAAATTAGCCCAAACTTTTAAATTATTTTCTACAATATCATAAATAAAAAATTCAATATTTTCTATTTTTGGTTTTTTTCTTATTCTTATTTTATAATCTGGATTATATTTATTTATGATTATGTATTTATTTTTATATTTATTTAATAATTTTTGCTTCATTTTATTAACATCATTTTTATCACATTCAATAATTTCAATTATTTTTAAATCAAAATTTTTTTCATGTTCATATACAGCATTTTCAAATTTGAATGAAATACTTAATTTGTCAATTAATTTTTTAACGTTATTTAATAAATATCTATTTTTTTTAGTAACAGTGCCAATATAACATGATTTTTTACCAGCTAAGACATAAATATATTTTGTCATTATAACCACATTTATATTTTTGTATATAATATATTGTTTAAATAATATAAAAACTTTTTATGATTAAAAAATAACATTTCATATAATAATATTTTAATGTTTAAACTTACTCGTTTTTTAAACCGTATTTTTTTAAGTTTATATCTAAACCATTCTCGAAACTACTCCACAAAGTTCTGAACACTTTCCAAATTAATAAATAAGAAAAAATATATCAATAATCAAAAAAATAACGAAAAATTAAAAAACTCCACAACACGAAGTAAATATTAATAATATATATTATTAGAATTTAACTTCATGTCGGGAACTTTTTAAAAAATTTTTATTTTTTACTTATTTGTTTTATTTTTATTTTTTCGGATATTTTGAGAATGTTCAGAACTTTGTGGAGGGGTAAACAAAATAGTTAAACTATAAAATTAAAAAAATATGAACAAATAAAACACTTATTTCCAACACTAAAAATGTTATATATGAATCATCTTTTATAATAAATTTTGAGAACATAACTTACACCTTTAAATTTCAAAACTACTGTATTAAATAATGCTTATTTTTATCTATTATCTTCTATATATTTTTATAACTACTCCACAAAGTTCTGAACATTCTTATTTCTACAAGTTAAACATAAATAAAAAAATAATCAAAGAATAAAAACTATTTTATTGAACTCTACCACATGAAGTAAATATTAATAATATATATATTATTAGAATTTAACTCGATGTCGGGAACATTTTAAAAATCATTTATTTTTAGTTTATTTGTTTTATTAATACGTATTTTACAAAACCAAAAATGTTCAGAACTTTGTGGAGGGGTAAACAAAATAGTTAAACTATAAAATTAAAAAAATAAAAACAAAATATTAACTTATTTTTGACATTAAAACATATCATTAAAAAATAATATATTTCTATCAATTTATTTCAATATACTTATACAAGTTTTAATCGAATATTTTTTGAAAAACTTACTTTATTATTTTTCTTTTCGTCTAAATCCTTCAGTTTCTGAAACGTCCGACATCTTGTCTTTTTCTAATAGATACCATATATTATTAGTAAAGGACGTAATGTCGCAATTTTCAGGACAGAAGGTTATTTTTGATTTAAAAACCTAAATGTTCTTCTTTTTGAAAAATCTTAAAATAAAACTTGTATTAATAAACGTCAATGTAACAACACTTATTCTATGTGCACCTTGTAAAAATTACTAAAAGCTGTTATATTATACCTTCTTTTATTCAGAAAGCTTTCATATTATAACAGCTTTTTATTGTTTTGTAATTTTGTTATAAAAATGTGAGTGATACATAGGTGGGTATCTTTATTTTTGTTATTTGTTTTTGATTGTGTATAGTATACAGTAGTGTGTAGAGATTATCTGGATTGTGAAATGGGGGAGTGCCCCCCAGCCGAACCCATCGGTTTTTTAAAATATTTACATATCTGCATACTTCCATATACACACCATACTATTCATCCAAGTATCAACATATATACATATATTATACATCAACATATCTACATTTATTTATACATCCACACACAACCTATTTGTTTTATTCCTAAGAACATTGCATGTTACAACATATCACTATTGGTTGAACCACTACGAACGTAGTGGTTTGATATGTGGCTTATGGAAGGTTGCCTTCATTCAAAGCATGAGGCAATCGAAAACTTTATATACCATAAGCCACATATCAAAGTTTGTGGCTTATGGAAGGTTGCCTTCATTCAAAGCATGAGGCAATCGAAAACTTTATATACCATAAGCCACAAACTAAGGTATGTAGGTTATGGTAGGTTGCCTTTATTCAGAACATGAGGCAATCGAAAGGTTTATATACCATAACCTACATACCATTACTTAACAACAAAACGGGGGGGATAACCAAAAAATAGCAATAGCATAACATTTTAATGAGGCATTTGCATAAGCCCGCCGCCTTTAAGGCATTATAGGGTCTATCCCTATAAAAGCCAATGTAGTGGCTGGCGGCGGGTGTGTGGTGTTAGGTAGCGGGCTGTATTGTGAGCCCGTGCCTCACTATCTACCAGTGAGCACCACACACCGATAGAAATAAGCCACTACCAAATACGCGGGTGTAAAGCCACGGGTTACTTATTCTTATACAATCTTAAAGCTACTCCGATAATCCCGTGGTGTTAAGCCCGCCAAAATATATAGTATTTTTAGCTTATCCAATAATATGGTAGTTTTTGGCGGTTTCTACCGAGCAAAAAACCGCCACTACTTTTTTCTTTAGATAAAAAACTTAAAGAGGTTGATAGATATGCAAATAAAAGAATTTAATCCAAATGTTTTTGTAGAAAATATAATAAATGAATATAACGAAAATCCAGAGAATTACTATATATCTGAAATATATGATTTTGTAATGGACACTATGGATGTGAGTAATATTGTAGAGGTTAGTGTAATTAAAAATAAATGGGATAATTTTTATACTGTCATTATCCACTATAAAAGGATGTATGATGGTAAAATAATTGAAACTTCCTATAACATACATCCAAAATACATTTATTATGTCTATTACATACAACAAAAAATTTAATTAACTTTTTTTAACAAAAAATAACTTAAAAGAGGTTGATAAATATGAGAGATTTTGTATTAGAAAAAAGTATCAAAAACATAGAAGTTTATAAGAGTTTAAAAGAAAAGGACATTTTTTATAATATAAAATTATACTTTAGAAATAAAATTATAGCATTAAGAAAAGTTAAAAAATACAAAATTATAAAAGTTACAAACAAATCAGTATTATTGAGTGTTATAATTAATAGAAAACTTTATTTACTGATAATAAAATGTGGTAGTTATCAAAAAGGTTTCAACCTTTTTGAACTACCGTTAAATGTTAATTCAAGTAGAAATGAGATTTTATTCTTTTTTAAAATTCATAAAAAAGCATTAAAAAAGTTACAACTTTCTAAAATAAAAAACAGCCCATTAGATAATCACATAATTTTTCTTAGTTCTTAAACTATTCTTTTTTTCTTAAAATCAGACCGTTGTGGTATGTGGGTTTATACCCACAAAAAACAAAAAATATAGAGGTTGATAAATATGCAAGTCGAATTCAGAAGATTAAATAAAAATAAAATAGAAATAAGTGTAAATGATGAAAAATATGTGATAGATAGAATTTTTAAAGGAGTATATTATATTTTAAGAGAAAAATATAAAGAAGATATAGAATTAATTACAACGGGATGTGTAACGTATAAAAATTATATATGTTTAAAACGTGATATGAATGTAGAAGATATTATTGGATATTACAAATCTTTGGATGAAATTGTAGATGTAATTAAAGAATACATAAATATAGCTGAAAAAAATATTAAACGAATTGAAACTGAATTAAATAAAAAAATTGTTTGTGAATTATAATTTTCTTAATCCTTAAACTATTCTTTTTATTTAAAATCAGACCGTTTCGGTATGTGGGTATAAACCCACATAAAAAAAAGAGGTGGTAGAATATGAAAATTTTAAATGTAGAAAAAAGGCAATTATATAATGGAGATTGGGAGATTAGAATAAAAGATGATAGTATAAATTTAGTAATATTGAAAAGAAGTTCAAAAGGTGGTTACGTATATGATAATAATGAATATAGATATATTAATTGTTTATATCCCGTTAGTTTATACGATGAAATAGATAAATGTTTAAAAGAAAACAAAAAAGAATTAATCCCAGAAATACTAAATAAATACTTAAATAATATCTCTGAATAATATCTTTTTATTAAAAATAAAGAGAGGTTGATAAGATGTTAAAATTGGGTAAAAAATCATATAGTAAAACATACACTAAAAAGAAAAACAAAAAGTTTAAAAAGATAAGAGTTATAAGTAATGCTATATTATTAAACTTCAATAATGTAATCCTAAAATATGATAAAACTCTATAAAAAAGTAGTTACATATGTAGCATTTTTACTACATATGTAACTATTAAAATATCTATTTTAATACAGTCATGTATTAAACAAAAAATTGATTATTGTTATCAAATTATTTATAACTAAAATGTGAGCATTACTCACATTTAAAATTTAAAAACATCTTAATTCATCGATTTATTTATGCTTAAATTTTTTAACCATATTTAAATTTTTTAATCTTACTTAAAATGCAACTATAATAAAATATGAGGTTGATACTATGATAATTACCTTAGATGAAATTATAAAAGATTATCAAAAAAATAGAATAAATTTAAATAAGAATGAAAAAGTAGAAATAAAAACAATTATTTATAAAACAATTGAAAATCTACCTTCAGAATTTCCAATAACATATAATGTTATTTATAGTTTGATAGATATCTATGTTAAAGAAAAACTTAAAAAATAGTCATTTCTTTAATTTTTTTTTAATCAGACCGTTACGGTATGCCCATAGGAAAACCTATGGGCTAAACTTAAAAACAAAAAAATAGAGAGGTTGATATATATGAATATGGAGTTTTTTAAAAATATATGCATTATTACAAGAAATAGTAATGAAGTATATGAAATTTTAAGTTTCGTTCAGGAAAACACAAATGTTCATTGGAAATGTGGGAAGAAACCATTAGAATTTATTCCAGAAAATGCAAGAGCATTATTTATAAAAAAAGAAAATGATAATTTTATATTGTTATATTCAACATCATCTTATGAATCAATTTATGAAAAATATTCAAATCAATTCAAAATTATAAGCTTTAAAGATTTTAATGAACTAATAAAATTAGAAACTATTAAAATTAATGTAAATCAAAACTCATTAGATATACAAATAATTTTACCAGAATATATGAAAAACAAATTAACAAATAAAACCTTAAATAACCTTAAAAAAGGACTTAAAAAATCTCTCAGAAAAATAATGAACAAATATAAAGATAACCCATTTAAATTATTTGAAGCATTTGATAAAGAAATACTTAAAACAAAGAAAAAAATAATTTCCAAACTTGAAGAACAAAAATATAAAGAATTAAAAAAATCAACTATAACAAAAAGAAATGTTAAAATTGATAATGAATTTTTAGAATTATTAAAATTTGTTTTTTATAAAGAAAATGAGTATGAAATTTTATTAAATAAATTAAATTCTGATGAAAAAATTTTAATAAAACAAGTTAAATTAAATAAACATAGTAGAAATTTGGAAATTACATATATTGACGGTAGTAAAGAATATAAACGTATAAAAGATTTTATTGAATCTTTCTTTAAAATTGAAATTAATAGTTATAGAAATTTATTAATTAAAGGATTTTTCAGAATGGAAAACTACGAATTTAAAATTACTGATAAAGTATGTTATTATTATTTAGAAGATAGTTACGAAGATTATTACACTACACCGTCATTAGGAACATTAGAAAATTCGTGCATGAGATATTCTGAATGTCAAGATTATATAAAGTTTTATGAAAAAGAAGGTATAAAATTATTAATCCTAAAAAATAAAAATTATGACTATATAATAGGTAGAGCATTGGTTTGGGAAGATACTATAGATATTGAAACAAATGAATCATTTAAATTCATCGATAGAATATATGGAGATGACATCACTATTGCTTTATTCAAAAGATGGGCATATTTAAATGGATATGCTCACAAAAAAGAACAAAGCTATACTAATAAAACAACATTTGTATTTAAAGGTAAAAAAATTACTAAAAAACTTAAATATAAGCTTAAAAATGATATTAATACGTATAAAGATTCTGGATTACCTTATATGGACACAATGACTTATTTAGATGATAATAGCAATACTTTATATAATTTTTATAAAAATGATACAATTGAATTAACTGACACCGAAGGTAATTTTGAGGAAGTATTTAACTTCTATATTTGCGATAACTGTGGAGAGCGTGTCCCTGAAGATGGAGTATGTTGGATTGGGGATACACCATATTGTGAAGATTGTTATGATGAATTAGTAGTAGGAACATGTGAAGAATGTGGACGTCCTATATTATTTGATGATTCATATATAGAAACAATAACTGGTGGTTATATATGCGAGCACTGCTGGGACGATTATGTATATTGTGATGATGTGGATTCTTATGTGCATCATTTAGATGCACATTATAGTAAAATTGATGGTTGTTACTATTATTATAAAGATAGTATGCCAGAAAACAATTCTGATAATGAATAAATTATTTTTAATAATTTAAATTTACTTTTAATTAAAATCAGACCGTTACGGTATGCCCATAGGAAAACCTATGGGTTTAACTTAAAAAAATTAAAAGAGGTTGATAGATATGAATAAAACCTTAAATTTAAATCTTTACAAATTAACACAAGATGAATTATTTAAAAATCTTCAAATATTCTTAAGAAATAAGAATATAAAGTATGACATAATTGAGGAGCAAATTGTTTCTATTAGATATCCTAATAAACCTATTTTCGTCGCACATATGGATACAGTAAATGATAATGACATGTGTAAAAATTTATTTTTAAATGGAAATATTTTAAAAAGAAAAAATGGTATTTTAGGTGCTGATGATAGAGCTGGTGTAAATATAATTTTAAATCATTGTAAAGATATTAATTTTATACTTACAAGAGATGAAGAAAAAGGATGTTTAGGTATTAAAAAAATTGTTAATGAAATTGAAGATTATGTGTCTGAATATAATAATACGTGTTTCATTGAATTAGATAGAAAATATGGCAATTCTTTACTTGCTGATGTTCATGGATACTGTCAAACAGATTTAACTGATGATATTCTTAAAATTGCGCCATTTTTAAAAAATGAAATTGGTGCATTTACTGATATAGATTATTTAATTCATATAAAACCAGCTGTAAATTTAAGTGTGGGTTATTACAACCCACACACAAATAACGAATACTTAAAAATTGATGAATACTTAAGAATAAATTCTTTAATTCCTCTCTTAAATAAAAAACTTTCAAATAAAACTTATGAATTACCTAATAAAGACAATTTATATGATAACATTGATTGTATAGTATATGATAATGAAGATTTAGATATACATGACATATGCGATAGTTGTAATGAAATTATGCCAATTTCAGAATTATACGTAACTGATACATGTGAAACAATATGTATTTATTGTTTATTAGAAAAATATAATATGTCTTTGGAAGACATAATAGAAGAATTAGATTTAATACCTTATAGAGAATGGATGAATATAAAATAAATAGGTGATAAAAATGATTGGTGTTTTTAAATGTAATTTATGTGATGCTATATTTTTAGCTGAAGTAAAAAATAATAAGGTAAAAGTTATAAAAATTTTAAAAGATGGTGTATATTTAAGTTGTAATCATAATTCAATTAAAGATTTAGAAATAATAATTAAAATTAGGTGGTGTTAATGAATAGAAAAATAAAGTCAACTAAATGTTGTATTTTTTGTAAACATTCAGTTTTAAGAAGATTTAACGTGTGGTGTAATAAGAAATGTGAATTTTGTAATGATATTACAGCTAAATGTAAAGATTTTGAAAATATGGAAATAAACAAATAAAAAAAAAGGTGATAAAAATGGTATATACAAAAATATTAAAACAAATTTCTGAATTAGCAAATAAATTAAACTTAGAAATAAATCATGTAGAAAAACTTAAAGAAATAATAAACGAAAAACAACCAAATGATTTAAAAGATTTATTAACATTTAAACCATTATATTGTGAAGAAACTGATAATGAATTAATAATAAAGATAAATCTTATTAGAAAAGTAATTTATGATAAAAATACAAAAATTTTATTAAATGCAAATAAAACCAAAACTAAAAGTTTAAAATTAACTGAATTCTTAACATTACTTACAGTATTAAATGATAAAAATCTTATCGAAATACCTAAAATTGAAGATGAAAGTTTAACTAATAAAAATAATTTTGATATTGAATTAATAAATGAATATTTAAATTCAGCAAAAGAATTACTTGATTTGGCTAAATATGCAAAAAAGAAAAAATATTACAACAAAGTAGTATCATTATCAAGGTTATCAGCCGAACAAAGTTTAAAAACAATTTTAATAAGATATAATTTAACAAATAGTGATGCATTTCTTAAAAACCATAAAATAACTGATGATTTATCTAAAATTGTAAATGAAAATGTAAGAAACGAAAATGTTAAATATAAGCTTATTGAACAAATTTCAAAATATAAATCAATTCAACATTTCAATTCAAAAATTAGATACCCACAGTTTTACAATAAATTTAGATTTGATAAAGAAGATGCTGATGTTTATCTAAAAATAAGCGAATCGATTTATAATAAGATGAAAGAATTGCATAAAAAAGAATGGTAGTTTTAATTATATTTTTTAATTTTTTAAAATCAGACCGTTACGGTATGCCCATAGGTTTTTCTATGGGCAAAAAAAAAAAAGAGGTTGATAGATATGAATATGAATAAAATAAATTATAAATCTTTAAAAGAATTTATAGAAGATTTTAGAGCAAGAAAAGTTGTTGTTAATTGTGAGTCAAAAGAAGAAGCTGAAAAGTTTATAATTTTTTTAAACACATTAGGTTATAACTGGTGTGGTGGAAATATAATTAATGTTTTAAATAGATGGTTTGAAAATAAAAATAAAACATGTTTTGCAAATAATTACGATTTAGATAATACTATAATTGAGAATGATATAACTTATAGCCATGTTAATTTCTATAAAAGTATAGGTATTCCAATAATTAAGTATAAAGAAATACAAAACTTAATAAGAGGTGAGAAAATGGTTAAAATTACTGTCCCACAAACTGTTATAAAATATGAAAAAATTGTTGATAAATCAACGCTTCAAGAATGTATTAAAATTGTAGATTTTAGAAATGTTTTAAGTAAAGAAGAAATTATAAAATTAATTGGTGAAAAATATGGTAATGAATATTTAAACGGAACATGTTACCATTTAGATGGTGAAGATTGGATAAAGATAATAAATGAAGATAGAGAACATGTATTTTTAAATAGGGGTAGTGTATATACAAAAGAAATATTTAATGAAAGAATAAAATTAATGAAAAAAGCAGGAGAAAGATTTACTAAATTAAAAAAGAAATATATAAAAGAATTAGAAGAAAAAATAAAAAATTGGGAAGATAATAAAATACATGAAATTAAAATTTAACTTATGCTATTAATTATTTTTTATTAAATTAATAAACAAATAAAAAGGAGGTTGATAAATATGATTGTAGAAATAAAAAGATTAAATAAAGAAAAAATAGAAATAAAATGTGATGGTTTAAGAAATGAAACCGATAGTATATATGATGCAGTATATATAATTTTAAATAAAAAATATCCAGGAGATATACAAAAAACAATTAATGGTATATATTATAAAGGATATAAAATTTTAGAAAGAAAATATAATGTAAAATATTCAATAGACATATATGAAAATATAGAAGATATAGGAAAAATAATAAAAGAATACTTAAATGAAGCTAAAAAGAATATTGAAGAAATTGATAAGAAATTAAACACAAAAATTATATATGAACTTTAAAATATTTTTAAGTTAAATTTTGGTGATGTTATGCAATTATTATTTTTTATAGTAGAACAAAAGGAAAAAATGGAAGAAATAAAAAATGAAGTTTGTAAGATTTTAATAGGTATTAATTCAGGAATTATAAAAGATGATAGAAGATTAATGATAGGATTAGAAGAAAAAATTAAAAAACATGATGAAATTCTTAAAAACTTAAAAATCATCGAAGAAGATATAAATTATAAATGGTGGTATGATGAATGATTTAAAATGGATTATAATAAATAACATTTCTAATTTAGTAGAAAAAATAGAGGTTAATAATCCTTTAATACTTATGGATATAAAACAAATGGTAAAATATAGATTTAAAAATCTTAGCAACATTAAAATAGATGAATGTGATGTGTCTGAATTATCTCTTTAGGAAAAAGATGAATTATCAAAAGTATATAATATAAATAAATCAAAAATAATAAAATCATTTGAAGTTAAAAGTAATGAATTAAATATTGAATATTGGTATATAATAAAAGAATGAGGTGATAACTTATGGAATTGACTTTATTTAACTTAAATGAAAGCGAAATTAAAGACATTTTATTTGAAATAAGCAAAGCTACTGGATGTAAAGAAATTAAAAAAGGTAATTTAATATTTGTTTTTAAAAAACGAACTTCTTGTATAATCCTTAATGTATATATGAATGATAAAAATGATGAAAATAAAGTATTATCAATCAACATGCCACTTAATATTAAAAATAAAATACTTAATGGACAAGTAGGTTATCATTTAGAATTAAAATAATAAATTTAAATCTATTTATACAAGTTTTAATTTAAGTTTTTTCAAAAAGAAAAACAAATAAGTCAATAATTCAAAAATAAAGTCGTCTCCTGAAAATTGCGACATCTTGTCTTTTTCTAATAGATACCATATATTATTAGTAAAGGACGTAATGTCGCAATTTTCAGGACAGAAGGTTATTTTTGATTTAAAAACCTAAATGTTCTT
>Ga0256836_1000351_pt1 | contig 25867 bp, 33 predicted proteins | sample 4561380metaG_FD_185974 | JGI IMG/M metagenome (GOLD analysis project Ga0256836, IMG submission 185974) | Hydrothermal vent microbial communities from Guaymas Basin, Mexico - 4561-380 | ecosystem: Environmental > Aquatic > Marine > Hydrothermal vents | place: Mexico: Guaymas Basin | collected...
ACACGTAGACGGTTTCCGGAGTATAAAGTGTTTAACATAGTTACCTCGATAATAAGTTAATTAGGGGCTTAATATTGGGATTAAGCGTATCATATCTAGACGTCTCTAGATAGATTTTGAGCCATAAAATTGGACTCGATGTATTACAGTGCTTATAAACGACATAAGGGCACTTTTACTAAAGGACCCATGTCCTCTTGTAAAAGCGCCCAAAGGCGAAGAACCTAAAGGTTCTTCAATAGTGCTAGTCTAAGTTACTATTTAACTTCTACTGTTGCACCAGCTTCTTCTAAAGCAGCTTTAGCTTCTTCAGCTGAATCTTTATCTACACCCTCTTTGATTGTAGATGGAAGACCTTCACACGCCTCTTTTGCTTCTTTAAGTCCAAGACCAGTAAGAGCACGAACAGCTTTAATAACACCAATTTTCTTAGCACCAACATCAGTAAGTACTACATCAAATTCAGTTTTTTCAGCAACAGCTTCACCAGCAACAGCTCCACCAGCAACAGCAACAGGTTGTGCAGATACACCAAATTTTTCTTCAAATTCTTTAACTAATTCAGAAAGTTCTAAAACAGAAAGTCCTGAGATAAATTCTAATACGTCTTCTTTAGTAACAGCCATAATGACTCCTTAATTTTTATATTTTTTATTTAGTGAAATAATTCACTCTTTAGAGGAGAAGACTAAGCTTCTTCTTCTAATTTCTTTCTAAGTGCGTCGATTCCAACAGCCATATTCGTGATTGGAGCCATCCAAGTAGCAGCAAGCATACCAAGAAGTTCTTCACGACCAGGAAGTTTAGCGAACGCTTCAATTTTAGCTATGTCAGCAGGTTCTTTATCAAGGTATCCAGCTTTAATAACAAATTGTTCATTTTCTTTAGCAAATTCAGCAGAAATTTTAGCAGCGCTGATAACATCATCAGACCAAATAAAAATATTTGTATCTTTAATCTCTACACCAGACATACCTGCATTATTTAATGCGATTGTCGCTAAAGTATTCTTAACAACCTGAACACTTGTATCTTTTGCTTTAGCAGCTTTTCTTAACATTTCTAGTTTACCAACTGTAAGACCTTTATAGTCACAGATTACTACAGCAGTAGTATCAGCAAACGCAGTCGTTAATTCAGCAATAACTTCAGCTTTTTTAGACTTTAACATATAATCTCCTTTCCAGACATAACTTCAAGAGGGGCGAGAAAGGCTCGATTAAGCTAAGTACCAACACGGCACATACCCCCAACTATCTTTAGTCCAAGTAATTTCAGATTTTCACAATGAAAATCTTTAGTTAGAGATATTAATATCTTTAACTAAAAACTTTACATCAACTAGACGCCTAATGGCGTTTAGTTATTTAATGTCTGCTAGTTCTACTAAATCAAGTTTAACAGCTGGACTCATAGTTAATGAGAGTGCAGCATTCTTGATGTAACGACCTTTTGCAGATGCAGGTTTTTGCTTGTTTATAGCAACAAGGAAAGAAGTAAGGTTTTCAGCAATTTGCTCAGCACCAAAACTTGCTTTACCAATACCAGCATGGATATTACCTTTTTTGTCAACACGGAAATTTACTTGACCGCCTTTAACATTTTTAACAGCAGTTGCAACATCTGGAGTTACAGTTCCTGTTTTAGGATTTGGCATAAGACCTTTTGGCCCAAGGATACGACCAATTTGTCCAACAAGTCCCATACAATCTGGTGCAGCAACAACTACATCAAAATTAAAAATTCCTTGTTTAATATCTGCAACTAAATCATCAGTACCAACGATATCAGCACCAGCAGCTTTAGCTTCATCAGCTTTTACACCTTTAGCAAATACTGCAACACGAACAGTTTTACCAGTTCCATGAGGAAGTACAATTGCACCACGAACCATCTGGTCGGCGTGACGAGGGTCAACATTTAAGTTCATTGCAATTTCAACAGTCTCGTCAAATTTTGCACTTGTTAAATCTTTAACAGCTACTGCAGCTTCAGTTACACTGTAAGCTTTGCTAGCATCAATTTTTTCTACTAATTGTTTATATCTTTTGCTCATTATCAAATTCTCCGTATAAATTCTTCCACATTATTTTGAATCACTGTGGTTTGTGATTTAATAGTTCTTAACTCTTTAAAAGAATTAGTCTACTATTTTAATACCCATTGAACGAGCTGTACCAGCTAAAGTATTAGCAGCCATATCTTTATCATCAGTATTTAAGTCAGCTATCTTAGCATCAACAACTTCCATAAGTTGTGCACGAGTAAGTTGTCCAACTATATTTTTAAGAGGATTATCAGTCCCTTTTTTAACTCCTGCAGCTTTCATAATAAGAGCAGATGCTGGTGGTTGTTTTGTAATAAAAGAGAAACTTCTATCTGTATAAACAGTAATTACAACTGGAACTTTAAATCCCATTTTGTCTTTAGTTTTTTCATTAAATGCTTTAGTAAATTCCATGATGTTAACACCACGTTGTCCTAATGCTGGTCCTACTGGTGGAGCCGGGTTAGCTTTACCAGCGTCAATATGTAGCTTGATATAATCCATAACTTTTTTTGCCATGTTTTTTTCCTTGTTTTAAATTAAATTATTTTTTCGACTTGTGTGTACGAGATATCTACCGGAGTAGCACGTCCAAAAATCGAAACATTCAGTTTTAAAGTACCATGTTCTAAATCGTACTCATCTACAGTTGCTGTAAAGTTAGCAAATGGACCATCAATAATACGAACAGTCTCACCATTATCAAAAAATACTTTTGGTTTTGGAGCTGCACGATTATTTACACGATCAAGAATAACATTAATATCATGTTCACTTAAAGGTGTTGGTGTATTTCCCTCACCAATAAAACCAGATACCTTTGGTATTGATTGAATTAGGTGTTGGATTTCTGTGTTTAATTCCATTTTAGAAAAAACATACCCAGAATAGAGTGAACGTTCGCTTACTTTTTTCTTACCATCTTTTACTTCAATAACATCTTCCGTTGGAACAATTACTTCTGTAATAAATTCTTGAAGACCCATCTCTTCTATCATGTTAAAGATTGCATCTCTAACCATTCTATCACTACCATAAGTCTGAATGGAGTACCATTGTTGTGCCATATTTTACTCCTTAACCTAGTATTGCTGACATTACTGATGACATTAGTAAATCAACTAGTGCCAAAAATGCCGCAATCACAGAAACTACAATTACTACAGATATATATGCTTGCTTAACCTGTCCACTTGTTGGAAAGATTACTTTTGCTAACTCTGCTTTAGCACTATGATAGTGTTTCATTAAATTCATTGACTTTCCTAGAATAATATCATTTCTTATAAATAAAGCCTCAAGCTTCATTAATAATAAATGTAAGTGGCAGGCGTAGGGGGACTCGAACCCGCAACACCCGGATTTGGAATCCGGTGCTCTACCATTGGAGCTATACGCCTAAAAAATGGACCGAAGTCCTAAAGGGATGAAATTATAATTTCATCTCTTTATGGTTTGTGTGCTCACGACACCATTTACAATACTTACGTACTGAGAATTTTTCTGTATGAGTCTTTTTGTTTTTAGTTGTGTGATAATTACGTCTTGTACATTTCTCACAACCTAAGTGAATCGCTTCTCTCATTATATTACCTTTAATTGGTTATCAATAATTCGCAAATGCGAATTATTTGATAATTGATGCAACAACACCAGCACCAACAGTTCTTCCACCTTCACGAATAGCGAAGTTAGTACCTTCTTCCATTGCAATTGGGTGAATAAGTTCAGCAGTGATACTAACATTATCACCAGGCATAACCATCTCAGTACCTTCTGGTAATGTAATAGCACCAGTAACATCAGTAGTACGAACATAAAACTGAGGACGGTAGTTTGAGAAGAATGGAGTATGACGACCACCCTCATCTTTACTTAATACATAAATCTCAGCTGTAAAAGTTGTATGTGGATTAATTGTACCTGGCTTACAAAGTACTTGACCACGTTGAACATCATCTTTACCAATACCACGTACTAGGATACCACAGTTATCACCAGCAATACCTTGATCCATCTCTTTACGGAACATTTCAACACCAGTAACAGTAGTCTTCTGAGTATCACGGATACCTACGATTTCTACTTCTTCACCAACATTAATTGTACCACGATCGATTTTACCAGTAACAACTGTACCACGACCAGAGATTGAGAAAACATCTTCAACAGGCATTAAGAAATCTTTATCAGTTTCACGAACTGGTTCAGGAATCCATTCATCAACTGTAGTCATAAGTGCTTTGATCTTATCAGACCATTCACCAAGAGCACCAGTTTTAGCTTCTTCAAGAGCTTTAAGTGCAGAACCCGCAGTAATTGGAGTATCATCACCTGGGAAATCGTACATATCTAAAAGTTCACGAATTTCCATTTCAACTAATTCTAAAAGTTCTTCATCATCAACCATATCTTCTTTGTTCATGAATACAACGATGTAAGGAACACCAACTTGCTTAGAAAGAAGAATATGCTCACGAGTTTGTGGCATTGGGCCATCCGCTGCAGAAACAACAAGAATAGCACCATCCATTTGAGCAGCACCTGTAATCATGTTTTTAACATAATCCGCGTGACCTGGACAGTCAACGTGTGCGTAGTGACGGTTGTCAGTTTCATACTCAACATGTGAAGTAGCGATCGTGATACCACGTTCTCTCTCTTCAGGAGCGTTATCGATTTGGTCATAATCCATAAGTGCTGCACCGTTAGTTACTGCTAATACTGCTGTAATTGCAGCTGTTAATGTTGTTTTACCGTGGTCAACGTGTCCGATTGTCCCGATGTTAACGTGGGGTTTAGAACCACGTTCAAATTTTTCTTTTGCCATAGTGTTCTCCTACTTAGTTTTGAATTGAAATGGAATTATACCCAAAAATCATTCAATTATTGCTTAATTAAAACATAATGTATATATTATGGAGCTCACGAGCGGATTTGAACCGCCGGCCTCTTCCTTACCAAGGAAGTGCTCTACCCCTGAGCCACGAGAGCATCAGTCTTTTTATACAAATAATTAATGCATAAGCAATAATTGAATAATTCTTTATTTAATATTAGTTTTTTTGTGATTAGATTTTCTATATTATAAATAGCACATATTTTGCTAAATCATATAGTTATGAAGTAAAGGACGAAATTGTACTTCAGCTTCCAGAAGTTTTGCGTTTATGGAGCGGGTGAAGGGATTCGAACCCTCGACAGCCTGCTTGGAAGGCAGGAACTCTAGCCACTGAGTTACACCCGCATTAAACTTATGGTGGTGAGAAGAGGAGTCGAACCTCTGAACCCGTAGGGAGCGGATTTACAGTCCGCCGTCGTTGGCCACTTGACTATCTCACCACAAATCATGTAAATAAATTTACATCTTTTCTGGTCTAACACTGTTTCTAATATTCAAATTTCAATGGTGCCGACACGAGGATTTGAACCCCGGGCCTGCTGATTACAAATCAGCTGCTCTAGCCAACTGAGCTATGTCGGCATCGAAATTGAGTCAGAATTATAGTCCTTTTTATTTTTAATGTCAAGGGTTTTTACTAAAAGTTTATAAAATCACCATCTTTTAATATTTTTGCATCCCAAACACCCCTATATTCTTCAATTTCAGCACTAATTCTTTTAATATAAGATGGCTTAATATGATTAATAAAAAGAGTTAACTCTCTATTCTCTACAATTTTTAGCTTTGAAAAAAGGAGTTTTGGTGTTAAATGTTTAGATTCTATTGCTAGTTTTTCTAATTCATTAGGGAAAGAACACTCTACAACTATTGTTTTTATTGTTGCATCTTTTTGAACTTCTTCCTTCAAAGTTTCTAGAGAGTAAGTGTCTGCTGTTATTAAAATAGATGAATTTTCTTTAGTAAATACATACCCACAACTTGGCACAGTATGATCTGTTTTAAATGCACGAAGTGTTTCATCCTCTCCTATAGTGTATTTCTCTCCTATTTCAATCTCTGTATATGTTATAGCCATTTCATCTGAGAGTATTAATTTTATTTTTGAAAAATCAGGCCAAATTGTATTGTTTAAAAAATTCTCTTTTATTGCCTTAATTGTTTCAGGTAGTCCAATAATATTTAAAGATTTTTTACGTAAACCAAAATAGTTATCTAAAATATATGCAATATCTATTATATGATCTAAATGGGAATGTGTCATCCAGATATTTTCTATATCTACTGACTCTATATTCAAAGGTTCTAAAAGGTTTCCAGCATCAATTACATTTGACTTATTCAGTGCAAATGAACTTGTGCCATAACCTTTTGACTTTGTTCCGTATGCTCCAAGAATTTTTATCTGTTTGTCACCCTTAGTTTCTCTATTGTCTTTGTATTTATCTTGAAAAGTTTTTCTTACCTTTTCTATCTCCGGAATATTTTCAAAAAACAGATCTACAAGTTTAGGATCAAAATGCTTTCCTTTTTCTTCTTTTAAAAGTTTAAAAATCCTCTCATCATCCCATGCTTTTTTATAAACACGATCACTTCCTAGAGCATCAAATACATCTGCTATTGCAGTTATCCGACCATAAATATGAATTTCTTCACCACTTAAACCATTAGGGTATCCACTACCATCCCACTTCTCATGATGTTGATATGCTACAATTGAAGCAGCTTTTAAGAGTGGTCTCTCCGAGTGACGAATCATTTCATATCCAAGTCTTGCATGTTCATTCATCACAAAACGTTCGTTCTCATCAAAACGACCTGGTTTATTTAAAATACTATCAGGAATAGCAATCTTACCAATGTCATGCATTGGACTTGCCTGTTTTAAAAGCTCAGACTCTTTCTCATCCATACCATATGCACGTGCTAAAATTCTTGAGTACTCGGCAACTCGTTTGACATGATTTCCCGTCTCTTTACTTCTACTTTCCCCTATAGAGCCCATAGTAAAGACAACCTCTTTTTGAGTCTCTTCAATCTCCTGTGCTAATTGTGCAGACCTTAGAGTTTCCGCAGCATAAGTACTCGCCAAAGTAAGTCGTTCCATATCTCTTAAATCAAAAGAATCTTTTTCTCCTTGATGATTAATAACTTGAAATGCACCAATAATATCATCATCATAATCATACATTGGAATAACCATCATACTTTTCGTTTTATAACCAGTTAGTTTATCAATATCTCTATTAAATCGCTCATCCTTGTAAACATCATCAATAAGTTCACGTTCACCACTACAGATAGCGTCACCAACGATTCCAGAATCCATAGGAATCTCTAATCTATCAATTCCTTGTGCAACTTTAGTCCAAATAGTGTGTTTTTCTTCATCAACAATCCAAATAGTACATCTATCTGCACCACTTAAAGCACTCCCCATATTTGCTAAAACTTTTAAAATATCATCATACTCTTGAATTGAGGAGACCTCAGCAAGATAAACAAAAACTAACTCTAAAATTTCATTGGCACCGAGACTTCTTACATGTGTTTGCATAAAAACTCCATTTTGTTGCACTTATTATAGCATTACTTATATTTATTGCAAAATAATTAAACTTTTATTACTATAATGTCACAAGTAAATATATAGGTTGCAAAAATGTTGAAAATTTTATTTTCTCCCTCTGAGGGTAAAAAAGATGGTGGTAATACTCCAAAAAAAGAGCTTCTGGGAGCTACAAATGCAAGAGATTCAATACTTCAAGAGTATAACTCCATTGTATTTTCTAAAGATGAGACACTTATAAAAGCTCTTTTTGGCATTAAAAAGTTTGAAGAGTGTCAAGCATATATAAAGGATGTCTTTGACTCTGCACTTATGCCTGCGATAGAACGTTATAATGGGGTAGCATATGAGTATTTAAAATATAACTCACTCAATGATATGCAACAGACTTATCTTAAGGAGAACACTATAATCTTCTCCAATCTTTATGGTCCTTTATCTGGTGGTGATCCTATTGCCAACTATAAAGTAAAACAGGGAAATAGTATTGGTAATATTATCCCAGAAAAGTTTTATAAAGAATGTTTTAGCTACCAACTTGATCTTTTACTCAATAACCATGAAATTTTAGACCTTAGAGCAGGCTACTATGACAAATTTTATAAAGTAACAAAGCCATACACAACACTCAAGTTTTTAAAAAATGGTAAAGCAGTGAGTCACTGGGCAAAAGCTTATAGAGGTATAGTGCTTCGAGAACTTGCTAAACATAGTATCTCATCTATGGAAGAATTTATGGGACTTGAGATAGAGGGATTAAATGTTTCAGAGATTAAAGTTATAAAAAACAAAACAGAAATTATCTATAATATAGTATAAAATATAATTGAATTAAAAAAGGAAGTAAAATGGCAGAAGATTCACAAGCATATAAAGATAAAAAAGCATTTTTTGAAAAAATCATCACCCTTTATGGTCGTAATGTTGTAGTAGAAGTTCTACAAGATAAAAGTATTGATATACATAAAATCCATATGGCAGATTCAAATAAGACTGATGGTGCAATCAAGGAGATTCTTTCACTTGCTAAGAAACGCTCTCTTGAAATCCATTATCATAACAAAGCAGCACTCTCTCGTATTAGTAAAAATGCGAAACAAGATCAAGGAGTAGCCATAGATATTATAGCACAGTCCTATCTAAATGCAAATACTATTAAGGATATGAAAGAGTATAAACTCATTGCTCTTGATGGTATCCAAAATCCTCAAAATCTAGGAATGATTATCAGAAGTTGTGCCGCGGGCAATGTAGATGGAATTATTTTACCTAAAAAAAGTAGTGCCAAAATATCACCTCTTGTTGTAAAGGCGAGTGCAGGAACACTCTTTAGACTTCCTATCTATTACTGTAATACTTTAGAAGAGATAATCCCTACGCTTGAAAATACAAAAGTTTATGCACTCTCTTCACATGCAAAAAATGATATCTATAGTCTCCTACCAGTACAAAAGAGTATCTTTGTTTTAGGAAATGAGAGTGAAGGTGTGAGTAAAAGTGTTCAAGAGTTATGTAACGACTCTCTAAGTATCCCTATGAAACGACAGGTAGAATCCCTTAATGTAGCCGTAACAGCCTCACTTATAGCCTTTATGCAGTAGTATCTTTTTCTACTGTACTTCCAAGTAACTCTTTAAATTCTTGTGTAAAGTTGATAGAGAACATAAGAGTACCTTCAATATCGTAGTAGTTTACAAACTGTATATATCTACTCTCGCTTGATAAATTTTTCCTACTTCTAAAGAACTCTTTTTCATCAAGATCATGTGTTTTATCAATTCTATCAACGACTAAACCGATTTTAACACCATCAATTTGTACTAAAACAATCTGCTCAAATGCTGAAGTCAGTTTATATATATTCTCTTCTATTTTATGTAATCCAGCTATTGTCTGATCTGCATTTTTTTTAATTACCTGCATCTGTTCATCTTTATCAGCATCTTTTTCATAAAAGAATTTCGCACCATTATTATGAAGTGCCTCATGTACATTAACTAGTTCTTTCTCAAGCATATCAACAAAGCCATGGTTATTACATCGCAAGCAAGCGATATTTTTATCAATCCATTCACCTAGTTCACATTGATGTGGATCAAAGGTCTTTGTAAACTTATCTCCAGAGTATAGAGATGCCTCAAACTCTTCCACCCAGGTTCTATGCTGTTCTTCAACTTTTCCTATAAATGAAACTTGCTCATCTTTAAAAGAAATAAATTTTAGAAGCTTACGAATTGTAATAATGGGAACTACTTTATCCTTATGGTTAATAATTCCTTCGATATACTCATTTTGAGTACTCATTCTTGTAGGTTCTTCATAATGAATAAGTTCTAAAACTATATCTGTATCTAAAAGATAGTTTTGCTTATTAACTTCTATCTGTAAAAATTTCATCTCGCTACCTTAACTTGATTTTTTATGAAGTCATTATTTTATAAGGACGCTCTATCTCACTTATAACTTCACTCACAGACATATGACGAGACTTTCGTACAAACTCTTTAGCATCTAAAAAGATAAGGATAGTAGGGATAGCATGTACACCAAAATGTGGTGCAATATCTTCTTCTTTAGATATATCAACACTCTCTACTATAAACTCTTCAAAGTTTTCATTAAGTGCCTCTAGTAGCTTTGGCTTAAGAGCATGACATACATTACAGCTTGGTGCTGAAAAATAGACCATCACTGCTAAATTTTCTTTTATACTTTTTTCTATGTTTTCTATTGTTTGCATCCGCTATTATATTATAATAGCACTATGAGTTCAATTATATTTAGTATTTTAAGTATCTATGTTTTTATAGTTATGGGTTATCTTGCAAAAAGAAGCTTTAAAGAGCAGATAGATGATAAAACTATCACACTTATAAATGTGTACTTTTTACAAGTTTTTCTTACCTTTTGGGGGCTTTTAATTCGTCCCATAGATATTACTTTACTACTTGCACCCTCTATCTATCTTTTTATCGTACTCCTTGTTCTTCTTATCTCTGCCTTTATTGCGAGGTTTCTTTTTAAAGAAAAAAAAGAGTACTCCATTGCGATAGTTGCAGCACTCATAGGAAATACTGGGAACTTGGGAATTCCTATAAATATCGCTATCTTTGGTGAAGAGTCCATCCCCTACACTACAATCGTAAATCTTGTTAATGTCTTTGTGGTCTACACAATAGGTGTTTTCTACTACTCTCGTGGTACTTACGATACAAAAACTTCACTTAAAAATATCATAAAACTTCCTATTCTCTGGGCTGCAATAGTTGCCATACTCCTCAGTATATATGAGGTTACTATACATGAATCAATAATGAAAATGTTAATGATGGGTGCTTATGCATCTATGACTATGCAGCTCTTCTTATTTGGCATCTATCTTTATGGAACACAAATCAAAGAGATAAGTAGGAGACTTATACTATGGGTCTTAGCTTTTAAATTTATTCTTTTACCCTTAGTGGCATTTGTAGTTCTTCTAAATCTTGAACTCCAAGCTATGGTGAAAGGGATTATCTTTATAGAGCTTCTTATGCCACTTGCTGTCGCAAATGTAAATCTTGCTTCTCTCTATGAGTGTAAGCCTAGAGTTGTGACAGCACTTGTTTTTATCTCTTCATCTCTTTTTTTAGGAATTATTTTTGTAGGAGTAGAGCTTTTAAACTATCTATAGTCTTTTTCTTCTAAATCGTTAAGTGCTAGCTCTCTTACCCAGTCATTAAACTTTATCTCATGTTTTATACAGTAAGAAGCAAACAGCTTTAACTCTTGTGGTGGTAACATTAACTCCACTTCGACCAGTTTAATCTCTTCCGAGACTAACTCTTCAACAGTTTTAAAGGTTCTCATAAGCTCTCTCTAATGGTATTGAACTTACTGCACTAAAAAAAAGTGCTGGAAGTTTTAAGTTTGAAAATTTCATAGTGTTTTTTAGCATCTCTAGAATTAAAACTTCCTACAATATTTTAAAGATAATTTTTTTAGAGTTTGTATTAAGAAAAAAAGATTAGAATCCTCCTTATGAATAAAATATACAGACTGTACTTCACTACCATGAAACAACAAAACACTCACAACAGAAATATGCTAAATCTTTAGGCTATATGGATTGGGCTACACAACCTAACCCTTTTAGAAATTACTCTGATACTCAAAGAATAGAACTACCTCTATCTACTAAGAACTCTACTCTTCCCTACTCTCTTATAGATGAAGATGTTCCATCAGCTCCCCTTCTAAAAGAGTCTCTTGCTCAATTTTTAGAGTTTAGCATGGGCATCGCTGCATGGAAAGAGTCAGGTGGCAGTTCTTGAGCTGTAAGATGTAATGCCTCTAGCGGTAACCTTCATCCAACAGAGAGTTACCTTGTCTTACCACCCTCTCTACAAGAGCTCTCAGACAAAAGCTCTGTAATACACTATGCTCCAATAGAGCATACTTTAGAAGTTTTGGCAGAATTTAACACTAGTTTTTGGCAAGATTTACCACAGGGAAGTTTTATAGTAGGACTCTCTAGTATCTCATGGAGAGAGGCTTGGAAATATGGAGAACGTGCATTTAGATATGTAAACCTCGATGCTGGTCATGCTTTGCAGAGTCTCGTTGTAAGTGCAAAGATGCTGGGTTGGAAAGTATCACGACTAGATAACACATCAAACGAAGATATTCATAAAGTAATGGGACTCAACCAGAAGAGTTGTTTTCATGAAGAAGAGCATACGGATATGTTGTTAGTTATCTCTAGGGAGATACTCTCCCCTTCTCAAGACTTAGAGACTTTAGTAGAAAACCTTCCTCTCTTCTTTCAAGGTATTGCAAATCAATTAAGCCCTCAGATGCATGAGTGGGAGATTATAGACTCTGTTGAGAGAGCGACTTCACTCGATGAGATACCACAAAAACGAGTGATTTCACTCCCCGTTAAAAGAGTAGCATCGCAAGAGTCTAAAGAGGTTGTACTTAAACGCAGAAGTATTCATATAATGGATAAAGAGAGTGCTACTCACTTAGTACTTTTTGTTCATAGAGTAGAAAACACTCCCCCAGGTCTTTACATCTTACTACGAAATAAAAAAATGTTAGAGAACCTCAAAGAGGAGATGAGTGCCAACTTTCTCTGGAAGGAACAGGAGTTGTCAGGACTCTACTCTTTACATGAACATGACTACAGACTTATTAGTAAAACTATCAGTTGCGGACAAGAGATAGCAAGTGATGGGGCTTTCTCCTTAGGGATGCTCAGCGAGTTTTCCAAACAACTCACAGAGTTTGGTGCACATAGATACAAAGAGCTCTACTGGGAGTGTGGTGCTATAGGACAACAACTCTACCTGGAGGCAACTTCTATGGGGCTCAATGGTACAGGGATAGGATGCTTTTTAGATGATATGATGCATGATATATTAGGTCTTAAGAGTAATAGGTTTCAAATTCTCTATCATTTTACCATTGGTCGTGGTTATGTCGATAGTCGAATACAGACCAAACATGCTTATAAGAGGGACTCTTGAAGCCCCACAAATACCTCAAGAGAAAGTTATAAAGTTCGTTCTAAATTTAAAGCTTACTTGATTTTTTCCATAATACTATCTACAGTGAAACCAAACTTCTCAAAAAGTTGACTTGCTGGAGCTGATGCACCAAATGTATCCATAGCTATTACAGTGTCAGCTAGTCTGTACCACTCTAAACCACGAGCGGCTTCAATAGCTACAGTTTTCGTATCTTCTTTGATGATAGAGTTCATATAAGCTGCATCTTGTTCTATGAAAAGATCATAACAAGGAACTGAAACAACATTTACAGGTACATCGATAGAGTTTAGTTTCTCTTTTACTGCGAGTGCCAACTCAACTTCAGAACCTGAAGCCATTAAAGTAATAACAGCGTTTTCATCAGATGCTAAAAGATAACCACCTCTACTTGCTTCACCTACAACTGCTTTAGGAAGAACAGAGAGATTTTGACGAGAACATACAAATGCAGATGGAGAGTTTTTCATCTCTAATGCAGTTTTCCATGCTTCAACATTTTCTGCACCATCAGCTGGACGCCATACATAGAAGTTTGGAAGTGCACGGAATTGAGATAAGTGCTCAATAGGTTGGTGTGTAGGACCATCTTCACCTACACCTATACTATCGTGAGTCCAAACATAGAAATTTTGGATTCCAGTAAGTGCTGCGATACGTGCAGCTGGTTTTAAGTAGTCTGAGAAAACAAAGAATGTTGCAGAGAAAGGCATAAGTGGACCATAAAGAGCCATAGCGTTTACTATAGAAGCCATAGCATGCTCACGAATACCAAAGTAGATATTTCTACCTTTAGGGTAAACTCCCATATCATTCAAATTAGTTTTATTAGATGGGCTTAAATCTGCTGAACCACCTAAGAAAGATGGAATCCCTCTAGCAATTGCATTTAAAATCTTACCATTTGTTCCACGAGTAGCTTCAGCTTTCTCAAATGTAGGCCAGTCGATACGAGAGAAATCTGGGTTTTCTAATGCAGCTAATGCTTCATTTTGCTCCATAAGTGGCAGAGTTTTTTGTCTATGAATCCACTCACGCTCTAGTAGATCACCATGCTCAATAGCACATCTAAAACGAGCTAAAATATCTTCAGGTACAAAGAACTTTTTAGTAGGATCAAATCCAGCATCAGTTTTTGCTTTTGCTATAACATCTTCACCAAGTGGTGCACCATGAGAGTGGTGTGAACCTTCTAACTCACCAGCACCTTTAGCAATGATAGTGTTAGCGATAATAAGAGTAGGTTTAGAGTTATCTTTTGCATGAATAATAGCATCGTTAATCTCATCAAAGTCATGACCATCACACTCTAAAACATCCCACTCTTGTGCCTCAAAACGCATACGAATATTTTCAGAAATACTAAGGTCAGTTGAGCCCTCAATAGTGATACGGTTTGAATCGTAGATAAGGATCAAGTTATCAAGTTTATTATGCCCTGCAATAGAGGCAGCTTCATAACTTATACCCTCTTCTAAATCGCCATCACCACATAAACAGTAAACATGATGGTCAATAAGATCAGCAGTATCCGAGTTAACTTGTGCCCCTACAAACTTACTAGCCATTGCAAAACCAACAGCATTTGCAACACCTTGACCAAGAGGACCAGTTGTAATTTCAATACCTTTCGTATGACCATACTCAGGATGACCTGGTGTAAGTGAGTCTAATTGACGAAAGTTTTTGAGATCATCTATCTCTAAACCGTAGCCCCAAAGGTAATAAAGTGAATATATAAGCCCCGTACCATGACCACCTGAGAAAACTAATCTATCACGATTTAACCAATCAGGATTTTTAGGATTATGGTTTAAGTGTTCACTTAAAATAACTGCAATATCTGCAAGACCCATTGGTGCACCTGGGTGACCACTATTTGCTGCTTGAACCATATCGGCTGCTAAAAATCTAATACTATCTGCCATTCTTTGACGTGTTTGATTCATCTGATTATTTCCTATTTTAGTTTTATTTCAAAAGTGGATGCATGGCTTTAGCCTCACTTAAAGGTGCAGCTAAAGCAGCACATCCAAATTATTTGTGTCGGTTTATATACTTGCTTAATAACGAGGACAACTCACTCTGTAAGCTCTCATCGAAATTAAATATCTCTGTCATTAATTCATCGGCGATCTCATTTGCCTGTTTCATACTCTCATCAAGACCTAAAATAGTCACAAAACTATTTTTATCTTCATCATTGTTTGTAAGTTTTCCAGCCTCTTGGCTTGATTGTGTTACATCTAAGATATCATCTTGAATCTGAAAAAGTACTCCAAGTTTTATACCAAAATCGTAAAGTTCTCGTGCGACATCTTCCCGACCGACTATAATAGCACCCATTTTCATAGAAGCGGCTATAAGTTTAGCTGTTTTGTTTGTGTGAAGAATCTTAATATCTTCTACTTTAAGGGGTTTATTTTCAAAATAGCAGTCTATCGCTTGGCCAAGAACCATTCCATTAAGCCCACCATTACTTGCTAGTTCTCTAATAAGTTTCACACGAGTTGCATCAGAAAAAGGTGCATTTGAGAGAACTTCAAAAGAGTATGTGTTAAGAGCATCCCCAACAAGGATAGCCGTCACTTCATCAAAACTTACATGAAGCGTTGGCTTACCACGGCGAAGTGGGGAATCATCCATAGCAGGAAGATCATCATGAATAAGAGAGTAAGTATGTAGGAGTTCTATTGCATAAGCAGCATGTCTTGCTGAATCTAAAAGAAGTGGATTATAAGCTTTTACCACACCCAAAAGAAGAGCTGGTCGAAACCTCTTCCCACCGGCAATAAGCATATTTTGTAGAGCATCCTCATATGTTGGATGAATACTTGAAGATGTTGGTAAGTTATCTAATAAAAATTGCTCAAAGTTTTGCATATGAAATTGTAGTATTTTTCTACTTAATATTTACAAAAAATTGGAACTTATTTCGCTCAAAAAGAAGTAATGAGAAATCTTTGAAGTCCTCAATATACTGCAATAGTTCCTCTTGGTTTTTTACTGTTACACCATTAACCTGTAAAAGTTGATCTCCGAGTAACATTCCATAAGATTTAAATTGTTTTGAGAGTTTAATAATGTGTAATGTTTTATCAAAGTAGATCCCTTTTTGCTCTAAAAAAGTATCACTAATAGCACCACCCCCATAGCGTTTACTACTTACAACACTAAAATTTATAAACTTTCCATTACGTTTTACTCTTACTCTATGTTTTGAGCCTATTTTACTAAAGAGTACACTTCGCATAAAAGATGAAGCGGTAGTTACTTTTTTACCATCAAAGGCTACTATACAATCTCCTTTCTCAAAAAGGTTATCTTTTATATAGGGATTTCTCGCCTTAACAATCACATAACCCTTTTCGTTTTTCACACGAATTCCAATATCTGCATATGTAGAAGGAGTCTTTGAAAGAAATCTTTTAATATACTCTTTTTGAATGACCCCATCTGAAGTTACAATAGCTTCTAAAGAGCAGCAACTACTTGTTATAAGTGCAGGAGTTTTAAGTTTTTCACTATAAATAGCAAGTCTGTTAAGTCCCACTTGATTATGCAGAATCTTCCCCTCTTTTGCTCGCTTATTCGTCACTATAGCACTACCAAGTTGCAGACGCATATTTACTTCAAAAGGATAGGCAAATTTTTTCGGATCTGGAACAAGGTAAAGAGATAAGAAAGGATCATATTTTAAAATTTTTGCTTTTGGTTTAGTTTTGGAGTATATTAAGAGTCTATTATTTTTAACTGGAATATAAAGGGAGTTATCATGTATGGTTTTTGAGTCTTGTATTTTTGCTATGCAGGAGTTATAACCACCTTGACAAGCAAAACTATTTAAAAAAAGAAGAGAGAGAAGAGTAAATAGGCGAAACACCTACTTTACTCCACCAAAAGGGTTACCCATACCGCCAAGCATACCCATTGCACTCTGCTGTTGGTTCTGTTGTACCATTTTATTTGCATCGTTTATAGCACCGATAAGTAAAATCTGGAGCATATCTTTATCACTCAAAGTTGTATCATCAAGGATAAGGTCAATCACTTCACCATTACCGTTAACACTTAACTCTACCAGACCACCACCAGCTCGAACAGTATAAGTTTTACTTTCAAGTTCTGCTTTGAGTCTCTCTGCGTTCTCTTGCATCCCCTCAAGCATTTTACCCATCTCGCCCATATTAAACATAGTTTATATCGACTCTGCTATCGTTTCGATATCATTGTTCTCATCTAAGATAACAACTTTTGGCTCGTAACTCTCAAGCTCTTTTTCATCATATGTTGCATAAGCAACAATGATTACTTTATCACCTGGGTGTACTTTACGAGCAGCTGCACCGTTGAGACAGATATCACGTTTACCACGTTCACCTAAAATAATGTAAGTAGTAAAACGCTCACCATTATTTACATTAAGAATTTCAACTTTTTGTCCAACTCTCATCTTAGCAGCTTCTAAAAGCTCCTCATCTATAGTAATAGAACCAACATAGTTAAGGTTAGCATCTGTAACTGTAGCACGATGGATTTTGCTGTACAACATATCTATTAACATAAGTCTTCCTATCTACCCATCTGCTTTTTCATCTCAGCAGGAGTAATTGCTGTATCCCACATCTCTTGGTCAATTACATACTCTTCAACTACATTACCACCGATAATATGCTCAGAAATAATACGGTCAATTTTATCTTTAGTTAGACCTGCATACATAGTGTGACCTGGTTCAACTAACATAATCGGACCTGCTGAACAGCGATTCATACAAGAAGTACGAATCGGTTGTACGGTTCCCATAATTCCTTCTGTCATTAATTTACTTGCTAAATGTTGAAAAAGATCTTGAGTTGCTGGTGTAACACATGATGGTTTTGGCATACCTGGAGGAGCTGACTGCTCACACTTCATGATATAAAATGCCGGTTGAGGGATTCCCATAATTAATAGTCCTTAATTTTTTTGAAATTATACCAAAATTCTAACTCTTTATTCTAATGATGTAAAATAAGTTTAGTTTTTTAAGCTATAATTGTGAAAATTTATTCAGGACTCTCTCTTTGAAAAAACTACTACTTTTATTGTTACTTACATCATCTCTTTTTGCAGAAGCTAAAATATATATGGGTATTGGATACAACCTTTATAGTGAAAGCTATACCAACGAGTCTATGGACTCTGTTAGTTTATCTGATAATGCTCTTAAATTCAAAGTTGGGTATGGTGTTAGAGAAGCATATGCTGTAGAATTCTCTCTTGATTATATTGATCATGCTTCATATTCAGATATGCCTGAAATAGGTAGTGCAAAATATGGCTTTAATGTAGCACTTATTAAAGCCTTTGACTTTGGAATTTATGTTAATCCATATCTCAAAGCAGGATTTGGAACGGGGATAATTGATAATCTTGGAAAACCTGAAAAATCACTTAGCTATGGATCATTTGACTTTGGAACAGGATTTTATATACCTATTGACAAGTCTCTTGATATAGAGATAGGATATGAGTATAAAAATGCGACTTACGAAAAAGAGGACTTAGACTCTAGTAGGAATAACACCTCAAATGTAAATACTTTCTACCTTGGAATAAATACTAGATTTTAGATATAAAATCTAGTATCGCAGTTAAAACTTTCTCTCTTATACTATCTTTCTCAACAAAAAGTTCGTGATATGCCCCATCTATTTGGTACTCAGTACACAGATTTCCTATCCGGCTACAAAAAATATTTTGAGGCTCTTTATTAACTACTTTATCATTTTGAGCTTGTAATAACAGTGTTGGTATTTTGATTTTATGTGCATTTGTAACACTTCTTTCACCTCCTGCACATGCCTCTGCAACCCAACGAACACTAGGTCCACCGATCTTAGTTTTAGGTTCTATCTCAAATGCTATCTTAGTAATTTCATAACGGACTTTAGAGTGTGTCAAGATATTTTTCTCAAAAGAGACAAATGAACTATCATATGAACTTTCACCAATAATGTACCTATCAATATCTCGCCTACGGTTTTCAACAAGATTACATACGAGTGTCGTTAAAGATCTACCAATAAGATCTGGCTGATGCATTGGAGAACTTAAAACTAACCCATTAAACTCCACTGGATACTCTTCAGCATATAGTGAAGCTATTGCACCACCCATAGAGTGACCAATAAGAATTTTTTTCTTATCTTTAGGAAGGTATCTGCTCACAAACTGATGTAAATCTTTAACATAGTCATCAAACTTATTTACATGTCCTATCTGAGAATCTTTTAATAGTCTCTTAGAATTCCCCTGTCCTCTATGGTCTAGTATATAAACGCTATAGCCATTGTTATTAAGATCATAGATAAGCTCTTGATATTTAAGCATCCCTTCTGTTCTGCCACTAGAGATAACTATATTTGCTTTTGAGTTTTTAATTTCAAAGATTTTATATGCAATTTCTAAATTATCATAAGAGCTGAAATATCTTATTTTTTCAGCATAATAGTAAGGGGAAATAGTAGGAAAGTAGTTGTTTTTGAGTTGTTGTTCAGAGGTAATAGAGTAGTTTTTATTTACTGTTTTAAAACTCTCCAATGCCCATAAATGAGCTATGAGTAGGAGTGTTAAAAGTATCTTTTGCATTATAAGTTAAGGAGTTCTCTCACAACTTCTCTATCATCAAAAGGAAATTTTTCATCATAAATAATTTGCATATTTTCATCACCTTTACCAAGGATAACGACAACCTCTTCATCTTCTTGAGAGTCTAAAGCCATTTCTATCGCCTTTCTACGATTCAGTTCTACTACAACATTTGTTCTATCTTCAATACCTGAAAGTATATCAGCTACAATTGCTTCAGGGTCTTCATGACGAGGATTGTCACTTGTAATAAAAACTTTTTTTGCTAAACTTGCTGCAACACGACCCATAATAGGACGTTTAACAGTATCACGGTCACCACCCGCACCAAAAACTACAAGTAGTTCTTTCTCTTTTAAGGCATTTAAAACTTGTTGCATTCCATCAGGTGTATGTGCAAAATCTACAATAACATTTGGAAGAGTACAGACTTGCTCCATTCTTCCACTCACACCAGCAAAATTATCCACTACATCAGCAATCTCTTCCAGTTTTTTATCCGTTATCAGATGCACGGCCGCTATAGCGCCCATGAGGTTATAAAGATTAAAAAAGCCATGAAGAGAAGCGGTAAAAGGAACTATCTCTTGAAAGTGTTGAATAATTCCACTGCTTCCTTCATTTAAAGAATAAGCCATCAACCTATAAGTAGAAGGGTTTTCTATACTATATGTATATGCATTTTTAAAATTAAATTCTGCTCTTGGTTCATCTCTATTTATAAGCTTTTTACCTTCATCTTGAAAAAATGAGTTTTTTGTATATATATAATCTTCTAAAGTTTTATGATAATCAAGATGATCTTGCGTAATATTTGTGAGAATCTTAAGTTCAAAGTTCAAACCCTCAATTCTTTTTTGAACAATTGCATGAGAACTTACTTCCATAATAAAGTACTCACAACCAGCTTCAACTGCTTGATAAATATGCTTGTATGTATTTAAGACTGATGGAGTAGTAAGTGTTTTTCCTTCGGCAACTGTATCATTCATAAAAAGACCACGAGTCCCTTGCATAGCAGTTTTATATCCTAGGTCAAGTAAAAAAGAGTAGATAGCACTTGCGGTAGTTGTTTTACCATTAGTCCCAGTAATTCCTATCACTTTTATCTCATCAACACGAAAAAGCGAAGCTATTTCAGCTATTTTTATAATAGAGTGAGCTTGATTATCTTTGGCATTTTGAAGATATTTTTCATTTTGAGCTGTAAGAACAAAGGCTGTTTGTTCATCGCACTCTACAGAGTTTTCTGTGACATATTTATAAGCTTGATTTGGGAGTTCTATCTTCAACTATTTTTTACCTTTTACAAGTTTTTTTAGGAGTTTATGTAGAAGTTTATCACTAGGATAAACACTGAGTGCATTCTCTAAGTATGTTAATGCCATCTCTTCAAAATCATGCTCTATGAGACGATCAAGAAAATCGACAAAGTCATCTTTTTGTGTAATTATAACACGTGTTGAAAACATAATATTTTCAAAAGTTTCTTTGAACTCTGCCCCATCATTGAGTAGCGTTTTAAAATCACTATAAAGAATCCCATCTTCAAACTCTAAACGCTGTCTTATAGGATCTGAAAATACTTCACTCAACTTTTCAAGTGTACCATCCATATTTTGTAAAATCTCACTCATTACAATATCAGCTTGCTCTTTGTCATCCTCTTTAAGTATCTCATAGTAATCAAAAAGAGCTTCTGCACCACCCTCACCACTCATAGCCATTTCAGAAAGTATAACACCATTATAAGCCTCTTTAGAGTTTGGATAGTTCTGCAAAACTTCTGCAAACTTCTCCAGAGCATTTTTATACTCTGCCTTAGAAAAACTATCTTTTGCTTGTGTTAATATCTTATACTTACTTATTATGCTACTCATTAAATCTCTCTAATTATAAATTGTCTATATCGTTTTCCATACCTACTGGTACATTTACAACAGTTAGTTCAGGATGAATATCCATACGTAGTTGACGTTCGACACCATATTTTAGTGTACTACCGCTACTTGCACATCCTATACATGCACCTTTAAGTTGCACATACACAGCACCATTCTTTACAGTAATAAAATCAATATCACCACCATCTAATGCTAAAGATGGTCTTACTTTGTCTATCACAACTTTTACTGGTTCTAATAGCTCTTCATCTGAAAATGGAATCATTTTTTTCCTTTTTAATATCTCTATATTTATTTTATAATATTTTGAAAAATTATATACTAACTTTAGTTAATTAGGACTATATAACTCAAGCTGCACAATGCTTTAAGATGCAGTTTATATTAGTTCATTTCTACTATTTGTGCTACATAGAGGGGTTTTCTCATACCCACTAAAATATAGTCTATAGCCTCTCTCTCTTTTAAAAAGTTTATCGCACACTCCTGAAGACTCAGTTTACAAGAGGAGAGTTCCTCTTTTAGTTGTACTCTCGTATTTTTAGAGCACTCATAAGCAACCATTTTTCTATACTCTGTTAAAAACATATCTATATAGTTTAAAAGTGTATCTAATACCTGCTCATCTATCTTCTCTAATGAAGTTTTTATATGTGGAATAATTTGACCATACAAAAAGCTATCATAATCACCAATCCAACCAAACTTATGTTTATTCTCTTCAAGTTGTTCTATTAAATTATAGAGTGATCGAAGTTCATCATTATCACACACATCTAGAAGCTCATTAAGGTGATGGTAGTACTCTGGGCTCTCATCATAATCAGCCAGACGAAACATCAACTCACCCTTCTGTGCATTAAGAGGTCGGTTTACTAAAACTCGTAAACCATTCTCTTTTGCCCAACTTGCACATTTTAGACCTTGTGTCTCTAACATATTTATTGGCAGTTGTATTGTCGTAAAACTATGTGTATCATTCCCTACCATTTCAGCTGCTCTATCAGCAAGGGTAATCAAGTCTTCAAAGGGGAGAAAATCAAGAGCTTTATTATCCTTACTAAAACTATTAGAACTTATTCCATAAGAACCTATTGTTCCATTAAGCACCTGCTCTTCTAATGCAACAAAAGCATCAAAGATTCTATCAAACATATTATCAAGTGCTTCATCATGTGGCATCTCTTTATTGAGTGCATTTAAGAGGTAATACTCTGGATTATGTAAAAGATAACACTCTATTTTTTGTATTTCTAAACGCTGTAGTGATTTTTCTAATTGGTCAAGCATAAATGTTTTGCTTATAGAGTGAAAACAGTTTTCACTAAACTCTACGACATCATCAAAAGGCTCTTCTTTATGACGAGTAAGTGTAGATCCTTGAATATATCCAAATTTACTAACTATCTCAACCTCTTGGCGTTTTTCTTCAGGAAATGTTCTTAGTGATTTAGCTATTGCTCTTTCAGCCGCACCATCCATGTAGTTAGTAGATGTGTCAATAAGTTTAATACCTGAATCAATTGCATCTATTAAAGCTTGAATATGTTGTGGGTTTTCATCAGTTATGCGGTATGTTCCAAATGCGAAATTACTCATAATATTTGTCTCACTTTTTGTTAAAGTATTTTAGAATTGGGAAGATATATAAGGGGTTAAACACGAGAGTTAAACTCTCGCATTTAGGTTTTAAAGAGTAGTAATTAAACTAACTCAATAAACGCCATAGTAGTAGCATCACCACGACGGATTCTTGTTCTAGTAATTCTAGTGTATCCACCAGCACGTTCTACGTACTTAGGAGCAATTTCGTTAACTAGTTTTTTAGTAGCTTCTTTACTTTGAAGCGCAGCAAATACTGCTCTGTGTGCATTAGAGTCATTCTTACCAGCAATAGTGATAAGTTTTTCTACGTATGAACGTAGCTCTTTTGCTTTAATAGCAGTAGTTTCGATTTTTCCATGTTCTATTAACGAAATACTAAGGTTCATAAGAAGTGCAGCTCTATGTGTACTTGTACGACCTAGTTTACGATATCCATGACGGTGTCTCATATCTAATCCTCTATATTAAGCTTGTAAAGCTTCAATTTTCTTTTTTAATGCAGTAACTACATCATCAGCTAAGTCAGCGCCAACTGCGAAACCAAACTCTTGAACTTTCTCAACGATTTCATCGTATGATTTTTTTCCAAGATTTTTAACATTTTTCAAGTCATTTGTACTCATAAGTGTGATTTCACCAATAAGTTTAATGTTTGAACGGTCAAGACAGTTGAAACTACGAGCACTTAGACCTAAACTATCAATGTTAGTTGTTAGTTTTTTAAGATCTGGAGACTCTTCAACTCTCTCAATTGTAGTAGGAGCTTTAATACTAATCTCAGAGTTAAATACTGCAAGTTGTGCGTACATAACTTCTAAAGAGTTTCTAAATGCATCTACCGGAGAGATTTGACCATCAGTTTTGATGTTAAGCACAACTCTCTCAAAGTTAGGATTATCTTCTACAAGAACATTTTCGATCTTGTAAGTAGCACTTCTAACTGGTGTAAAGAAAGCATCTAATGCTATATAACCATCTTCTAACTCTTCATAAGTATCTTCACTAGGAACATACCCAATACCTTGAGCAATTTTGATGCTAAAGTTAAGTGTAGAATCTTCGTTAAGTGTAGCGAGTGGTGCCTCTGGAGTTACCACTTCAACTTCATCATTGTTAAGGTCTTTTCCTGTAATAGTACAAGGCCCTGCAAAGCTGTAGTTGATTTCTGCTTCTGTTGCGTCATCGTTTAATTTAAAGCGAATTTCTTTAAGATTTAAAATAAAATCTGAAATATCTTCAAGCATACCACGTACTGAGTCAAACTCATGTTTAGCACCCTCGATTTTAATAGCGATTGGTGCATAACCAACTGAGCTACTTAATAGAAAACGGCGAAGTGGATGAGCTAAAGAGATAGCATAACCCGTTTCAAACGGGTAAGCCATAATGTTAGCTTCATTCTCACTAATTTGTTCTACCTCAAACTCTTGTGGAGCAAGTGGAGTAGTTTTAATTTTTTTCATATCTTAACGCCCTTTATTAATTACTATTTAGAGTAAAGCTCAACGATTAAACGTTCTTCAACAGGAATAACAACTTCATCACGCTCTGGTAAACGAGTAAAGATACCAAATACTTTCTCAGCATCAATATCAACCCATGGAGCAAGACCAGTTTGGTTTGTAAGCTCAATAGCACGAACAACTTGGTTGTTTGTTTTACTTGCTTCTTTGATCTCTATTTTCTGACCTGGTTTAACACGGTAAGAAGGAATATCAAGTTTTTTACCATCTACAAGGATGTGACCATGTGTTACAAGTTGACGAGCGAATCTACGAGTAGATGCGAATCCCATTCTATAAACAACATTATCAAGTCTTTGCTCGATAAGTGTAATAAGGTTTGTACCTGTATTACCAGCTTTTCTTTTAGCTTCTACGAATAGTGCACGGAATTGTTTCTCAGAAACACCATACATAAATTTCGCTTTTTGCTTTTCATTAAGTTGTAAACCATACTCAGAAACTTTCTTACGACGTTGACCATGTTGACCAGGACCGTAAGGTCTTTTTTCTAATGCAGATTTACCCGCTAAACGACGCTCACCTTTAAGGTTAAGACTTACACCGAATCTTCTTTCGATTTTTTCTACTGGACCTCTATATCTTGCCATCAGTAATCTCCTTAAACTCTACGACGCTTAGGTGCGCGACAACCATTGTGTGGTAATGGTGTAACATCTTTCATAAATGTAACACGGATTCCTTCGATAGCACCAACAGCTTTCACTGCAGTCTCACGACCTGAACCAGGACCTTGAACTTTAATACCAAGTTCTTTAATACCATGTACTTGTGCTTTAGCAACTGCATCTTCAACAGCAGCTTGTGCAGCAAATGGAGTTGACTTTTTAGAACCCTTGAAACCAAGTGAACCAGCAGAACTCCATGCAATCATGTTACCCATTTCATCAGTTACAGTAACTAATGTATTGTTAAATGATGCAGCGATATGAACTATACCACGAGCAATATTTTTCTTTATTACTTTTTTTCTAACAGCTTTTCTTTTTGCCATCTATAATTCCTTACGCAGCGCCGACAGTCTTACGTTTACCCTTACGAGTACGCGCATTTGTCTTAGTTTTTTGACCACGACATGGAAGACCACGACGGTGACGAAGACCTCTATATGAACCTAAATCCATAAGAGCTTTAATATCCATAGCTACTTTCT
>Ga0256836_1000352_pt1 | contig 25795 bp, 21 predicted proteins | sample 4561380metaG_FD_185974 | JGI IMG/M metagenome (GOLD analysis project Ga0256836, IMG submission 185974) | Hydrothermal vent microbial communities from Guaymas Basin, Mexico - 4561-380 | ecosystem: Environmental > Aquatic > Marine > Hydrothermal vents | place: Mexico: Guaymas Basin | collected...
ACTAATTTCGTCTAGAGAATAGTTAGTTTTTAGTCTTTTGATATGTTCTCATATATAAAGATTTACGAGTTTATCTAAAACTTCTCTTTTTATTTTTCCTTCGACAATTGTATATAAAGAACTGAAAATTAAGAAAATTAGATTATTAAGTAAAATACTTCATACTGGTAAAAATATCCAATTTCATTGATATATATCTTTCGAATAATGAATAAAAATTAAACTTCATACAATTGACAGAAGTGTAAAACTTCATATATAATAAAGTAGAAGATCAAAGTCTTTCTCTCACTTTCGGTATTTTATAGTTAAAATAATAAATAAATTTATGATAAGCATTAATATGACGAGTTTAATAGTTTGTATTTTGGAAAAGATATAGATAAATTCTTTATTTATTAAAGCTCACAAAAGATTATAATGAAAAATTATTCATGGCAAAAGTCAATAGATACTCATTTTATAATCGTTTAGGGTGGGATCTGTGACACCTATTAATACAATTTTATTTTCTCGTATCAACTTGTTGAAGTCTCCGGTTTTATATACAACATCGTAAAGTGATATGTTTTGTGTAGCGTTTTCCCAATTGTTAGTAATATAGAATGGGAAAAATACAATAGGTAATCAATCGTAGGTTTTTCTTATTAGAATATAGGTTGGTTGATTATTTTTTAAATAGAAAATTTTATTATCTTTATATACAAAGCTAGTTTTATTTGCTATCTGGTAAGTTTTTATACTTAAAGGCCATATATAATTGTTTATATATCTTATAGGACCATAAATAGCAGTATTTATGTTGTTTAAATTAGGGTCTGGATGAGAGTTTACATGCCCTATTTCAGCTCAATTTTGTAGGAAAAAATTTGATGGTAGGAGGAAAGTTTTTTTATATTTATCATATATTGCTCATAATACCACCTTTTCGTTTAAAACTTTTACTAATTCGCTGTCATATTTGTTAAATATTTTGTTAAGTATATTGGTATATTTGTCTGATTCTTTAAAGTGATATTTTTTTTCAAAAAAAACATCTACTCCTATAGCTTTCACTTTTTTATCTAGTAAGTTTTTTATTGCTTTGGCATAGTATCATCTATGTAATCATTGAATTGATATATTTTCTTTTTGAAAGAAATTTTCATCGATTTTTACTAGAATAATTTTATTGTTTATATTTTCAATTTTTTCAGGAGTTTCAAAGAAAAGGCTATTGAAAAATTTGTAAAAATTTCGATCTATAGAATAGAAAAAATTAGTATTATAATTTATGAATATTAAGACTAGAATAACAAAAATTTGGAAACTTATGAAAAATCCCTTTTTTACTACAAATTTTTTAAACTTTTTCATTGTTATCTATATTTTCAGAAGGCAGTAAAGCTTCTATCGCAGCAAAGTCTCATTTTCAGTCAGCATTTACTATAATTGATAATTCATCTCAAGGTTTTCATTTAAAATATGTTACTGCTGCCAAATTTAAAAAATATGTTTTTCCATCGTCAGTTATAGCTATATATTTGTTATCGTCAGTTTTCGATAAGGTAGCTTTAACATATTTTCTTGGAGCAGGTCATATTAGTTTATATACCAATTTTCAATCTTTCATAATTCTTAATTTTAATACATCTCCAGGTATTAACTTTGATTTACTAGCATAGTTTAGAGGAACAGGATATTTTTTTCAATCTGATCATTGCATAAAATATCAATCAAAAACTCATTCTATTACTTTTACTTCATCTCCTTCTTGATAAGTAGCAAATTTTTCTGCTAGGTTTTTAAATTCTGTTTCCGAAGTAGATGAAAAATCTCAAGTTATCAATTGATGTATTAAAAGTCTAGCCCTTCTAATATCTGTTTCTATTTTTTCTAATAGTTCTTCTAATGCTTTCATAGTTAATTTTTCTTTATCTTTTTTGTTCATTATGTTGTAGGTTTATTTTATAAAAATTTTATTTTTATAAGATCATAAGTCGATAAATTTTAAGTTGTTAAATCAAGAAAAATTTTCTTTTAAAATTAGGTATTTTTTTAGCTGGATAGATAAATTTTGTTGATTATTGATAATTATTTTTTTGTTTCAAGACAAAGTTATTTGTGTTATATTTCATCAAGGAAAGTAAGTAATTTTTTCGTTTCAAAAAAATTTTTTTATAATAGTTAATTGTTTTTTTAAATAAGTAGGAGTAGTTTCAAACCAAAATCATGAAAGATAACTAAGATTTTGAGTATATTCAGGTAAATAATAAAATCAAGATTTCAAAAAAAGGCTGCTTTTGTTAATATCAAACCATCTGTTTTTATATCGTCAAATATATTTTTTTCAATTAAAAAATATTATTGTTGGTCTATGAAATTTTATATCTAAAATTATAGATTTGTTTTTATTATTTCGATTTATATCTATTTTTTTTACTATTGGTCGTTTGTTTTTTATTTTTTTTTCTATGTTTTTTAATTTTCGTAGTTTGACTAATAGAATATTTTTTCAAGATAAGTTGTTTACTATTTCTTTTTCTAACTTTGGATTAATATAAGTTTGAATAGTTTTTTTTGAGATGGATATATTTTTGATCAAAAAAATTGGATTTTCTAAAACAAATTTTTTGAGACTTAATGAAAAAATAGTAAATAAAAATATAAGCAGGATTATAATTTTTGTTTTTTTAGATATAGATATCTTTTTTAAAATTTTATTGAGTTTTCTTTTTTTACGTTTTTTAAACATTTATTAATTTTACAGTTAATATTGTTAAAAAAACACCAAATATTATACCTGAAAATACTTCGAAGAAAGTATGTCATAATCTATCTTTTAAGTTGTATATTTCCCATTCACTTTTCTTGTTAGTTATATTATATATTTGTGATAATTTTTTTATTATTTGTGCGTGTCTTCACACTTCATATCTTACATTCATAGCATCATACCAAAATAGAAAAGAAAATATTAATGTTATTGAAAAAAAAGGGGAAGTTAAACCAAATTTTATTCCCATAAGTGTAGTTATACTTGAAGATATACTACTGTGAACAGAAGGAAAACCTCATCATCTTATAAAAAAACTAATATCAAATTTTTTTTCAGAAATTATATCAAAAATGATTTTGATAGTCTGTGTGATTAACCCTACAAATAGTGGTATCAACCAAAGATAATATTTTTCCATAAATTATAGTTGCAAATAAAAATTATAAATTTATTATTTTCATAATAAAAAATTTAATTTTATTCTCAATAGAAAATGAGACTTTTAAAGTATTTACAAAAAACGAAGGGTATATCTAGAAAAGATTTTGAAGATATGCTAAGGGAAAAAGTTATATTTTTAAATGATAAATTAGTGGAATCTTTCAATGAAGAGATAAAAAAATGAGATACTTTGAAGATTAAACTTCCTGACGGAAATATTTATGAAGAAAAAATAGAAAAGCTTCCAGTTTATAAACCAGTGTTAATATTGTTTAATAAACCTAAATGATATGTTGTATCTAAAGAGGACAAATTTAATAAAACTATCTTTGATATATTGCCTAAGTCTTGGAGGAAAGATTTTTATTATATATGAAGATTAGATAAAAATAGTAGATGATTATTGCTTTTGACTAACGATCCTGAGTTAGTTGACTATTTTTCTAATCCTAAAAATAAATTTGTAAAGGTATATGAAGTAATAATTGATAAACCTTTTAAAACTTCCCATATAAAAAAAGTAAAACAATGAATTTTTGTTGATGAAAAATGAGCTATGATTTCAGCGAGAGATTTTGAAAAAATGAAGTGAATGTCTATTAATCAAAAGAAGCAATTTTTATCTAAGTTTAGCTGAAAAATAGATAAGTTAATATTTAAAGACGTTAAATATATAAAAGATAAGAGTGGAAGACATTTATTGAGAGTAGTTCTTACTGAATGAAAAAAACGTCATATAAGGAGAGTTTTAAAAGCTTTATGATATAAAATTTTAGATCTTAAGAGAATAAAATTTTGAAAATATCAATTATGAAACATTAAAGAATGAAAACGAAAAATAATAAAAGGAGATGTCAGAAGATAATGATTGATGATTTCTGAAGATGATTACTGAAGATAACTGAAGATGAAGTCTGATGATTTTTATAATTTTTAATTTTGTTATTTTTATGGAAAATAGGCGTAGAAAGGGGTATTTATGAGAAAGTATAGTGAAAAGGTATTTTCTGAATAAATGATATAAATTTATTAGCTCAAATTTTACTATAAGATGATGAGAAATAGATTTAATTTTTGAGAAAGATGATGTTATTTATTTTATCGAAGTTAAAATGGTAGATACTATAAATGATTATTGTGATTACATTACAAGAAGAAAACTAAATTCATTAGTAAAAACAATTAATACTTTTTTATTTAAAATTTGTAAATATGATTGATATTACAAGAAATTACTGTTTGTATTTGTAAAAGATAATAATGTAGATAGCATTTTTGAATATTATATTTAAATATTTGACAAACTTTGAAAATTGATTAAAATTTTTAAAGAAGATTTTAATTAGTTAAATCTAAATGTATTATGACAGAAGAAAAGAAAATAAATCAAGATTTGGATTTTGGGGATATTGATAATTTTGAGGAAAATAATGAAGAAAAAGAAAAAATTAATAAGTGGACTACACAGAGATTGAGAGAGAAAAAGTTTATAAAGATTTCTAGCTATTTATTTAGTTTTGCTGTAGTTTTATTGGTTATATTTTTTGTTGTTTATGGAAGCGTTTTGTTTTTAAAGGCAAAGATAGATCCTTCTTTTCAGATAGAAGAAGGAAGTGTGAAAAGCTACGCTAAAAATTTGTGAGAGTTTTTCTTAAAAAAAGTTTGATATATTAAGGAATCTATCAATGGCGAAGGTGTTTGTAGCAGGATAGAGTCTATGATTGGAAGAAGAAGTTTAGATGAAGTTAATGAAAAAATACAAGATTGTATAGACTCTAAACAAGTTAATATTATTGTAAAAAAAAATATATTAAATAGTGTTGTTGACAAATTATTTTCTAATTATGAAAGAGATAAAAAAGCAATAGAAAAAATAAAAGAAAATATAGCAAAATATGCATTTCTTCCTAAACAGATTGATGAATTGATATATTGATGAGATATATCAGATCTTTTGATAACAGTAGAAGGTATCAAATTAAGTGCTTTTTTAAGATTATATATATATATTGATAGTCTGAAAGATAGATTAATTTCGAGTATTTGAGGAGTATTGAATAGTGAAATTATAGACGATATTTTGAAAAATAATGTGTTTTCTAGGTGAGATATAATTATAAAAAATTTTTTGATAAATTGTTATTTTAATCCTTATGTTATATCTACTGATACTTCTAAATGTGTATCTATGGTTGGTACAGATGACTTCGCTGAATTTTTAGTAAAAGAGTATAAATTTTCTAAAAGTAAAACAAAGATGATAGAACTTATATTGTGACATACTATAGATGATATTATAAATTCTACCGAAGGGGCAAATTTAAATATTGTGTTCAATAGTTTAGATCCGAAAAATAAAACTATTTCTTTTAAAGCTGAAATAATTAGTTATAAGGAGAATAAAAAAGATATAAAAGTACCTAATGATAAAAGTAAGTTGTTAGTATTTTGAGATGAAATAGACCCTCATGTATTCTTGGCTACTACTTTTATAAATTTTTTGAGAGAATCTCATTTTATTTTAGGAGATAATATTCATATTAATTCTTTAAAGGTTACACAAAGAAAGTTGAAAAATTTGGGGAATAAAATTGTTAATGTTAGTAGTTTTAATTTTAAAGTTAAATTGCAGCCATCTGTAGTTAGAGAAATATATGATTTTATATATGGAAAATAATTTTATATTTTAAATTATAATATCTATGAAAAAGGAATTTGAGATAAAGATATGAGGGAAAGTTTTAAAGATTTACAACTATTATATTATTTTTTGAGTTTCTTTAGTAGTAGTTTTAGTTTTGATGATAATGATAGGTTTGTATGTTTTTAAGTTTTTTAAACTTGACAAAGAAGCGAATATAAAGAGTAAAAATTTGGAAAGATTGTCTACTTATTGACAAAAGACTAAGGAAAAATTTAAAACAATTTTTGATTTAACAAAAAATTATTATTCTGCTTTAGAGGAGAAGAAAAAAATAGAAGCAAAGTTTGAGAAATATCAAGCTGCTTACAATCATTTTCTGAAATATTTATATTTGCCCTCTTTAAACATTTGGAAGGATCCTTATACAAATAAAGTTGATTTAACGCTAATATGACCTAGATTTATCAGAAAAAATCCTTTTATGGATACCAATTTGATTACAAAACGAACAAGTTTTTTTAAACATGTTGGTTTTTCAAAAGACAGGTTCCCTCCAAATGATATCAAATCTTTAAAAATATGAAAAATGTCGATAGATAAAAAAAACAATATATTCTTTATTCCTATTTCTGTTGAATTGATAACTTCTAATAGAAAAACTTTTATTGCTTTGGTTAATAAATTGTCTTTGACAGCAAATAAAAAAAATATTGCTTTAATAAATGAATTTTTTTATTATTTGTTCAATGAGATTAAACAAGAACAAGAAAAAGGGAGAAAAAAAATAGATTATAAAACTATATGAAAATATTTTTACTATTGGATTACGAACAAGACAAGTGATAATCCTTTATTGACATCTACTGCTTTGTACAAAGCGATTAAGGATGCAGCATGATGTAATAGTAATTCAAAGGAAGAGTGTTATTATCTTTTTAGGAAAGAATATGAAAGTATTCCGGCTTTAGCATATAATTTGTGAGTATCAAATAGTATAGTTAGTTTTAATAAAAAGAAGGAGTTTTTGAGAGCTTTTTTGAAGGAGTTGCCACCGTTAATAGAAATAGAAAACTTTGTTTTTAATAGGACTATTAGTAAATCTATAGAGAGTTTATGAGAAGACCAGTATGTTGTTCAGATTAATTTTAAGATATTTTGAAATAATATTACTACTGAAGAAGTAAGCAATATTTCTCAGGTTCTTGCACAAGCTTGTTTTTGAACTTGATGAAAAAATATACCTAAGAGATTAACTTATAAATTGGCTTATGATTTGGTTAATAATATTTTAATGAAAACATCCGAAAAAAAAGTAAGAAGTATTACTACTTATAATTATAGACAAATATTAAATTATCTACATCAGTTTATCAAAAATGAAAATAAATATAACAACTATGAAAAAGCTATAAAACTATTTGAAACATATAGAATATTAAAAGCTAATGGTTTTTGTAAAAAATAATTTATTTGTTTAAATATTGTTAGTTATGAATCAATATCTTGAAGCATTGCAAGAATCTATAATAAATGCTGATACTATATGAATATTTGAGAATCTTTTAACTTATGCTGTAGAAGTAGGTGCTTCGGATATTCATATTGAACCATATGAAAGTTATTGTAGAATAAGACTAAGAATAGACGGAATTTTGAAAGAGATAGCACAATATCCTAAAAATATTCATGATAGTATTATTGCTAAGTTTAAAATAGAGTCGTGACAAATGCGTCCTGATGAAAAGAGATTGCCACAGGATGCAAGAGTTTCTACAGTAACTCTTACTAACAAAGAGATTGATCTTCGTGCCAATACTCTTCCTACTGTTTGGTGAGAAAAATTGGTTATGCGTATAGTTGACAAATCTAAAAAAATTCCTCCACTTGATGTGTTGTGAATTGAGTGAATAAATAAAGAAATTTTATATAGAAATATTAACTTACCTAATGGTATAATTTTGACTACTTGACCTACTGGTTCTTGAAAATCTACTACTTTATATGCTTGTCTTAATTATTTAAATAAACCAGAAGTTAATATTACAACTTATGAAGATCCAGTAGAAAATAAAATGGATGGAATTAACCAATCTCAGGTGAGAGCTGATATTTGATATACTTTTGCTCAATGATTAAGAGCAGCTTTAAGACAAGATCCTGATATTATAATGGTATGAGAAATCAGGGACTGGGAAACATTAGAGACTGCTATGGAAGCTGCTATGACATGACATTTAGTTTTTTCTACTATTCATACTAATTCTGCTGCTGAAACTATTACTAGAGTATTAAATATGGGAGCTAAACCATATATGATTTCTGGTACTTTCAATTTAGTTATGGCTCAGAGATTGGCTAGAAAAATTTGTCCTCATTGTATGATAAAATATAATGCTAAAGAAGAAGAACCAGAGCTTTACAAAGCCGCTGTAGAGGCCATAGGAAGTATGAAAAAAGATGATTTAGCAAAAGAATTAAAATTGAGAGGTATTACGGCGCAACAATGGGAAGATTTTAAAAATTGATATCTTTATAAAGGAAAATGATGTGATAAATGTGAATGAACTGGTTATAAAGGTAGAATATGATTATATGAAATGATGGAATATACTGATGATATTAAAAATATGCTTTTACAAGGAAAAACAGCTTTTGAAATAGAAAAGTATGCATTAAGAAATTGAATGTTAAATTTGGAAAGAGATTGAATTTTTAAAGTTATTAAATGATTAACAACTCTTCAAGAGGTTTATAGACTTACTAAACATAAAGATTATAGAAATTAGTTTAAAATTTATATAATTGAGTATCTATACAAATGGTTCAGTCTTTACAAGTAGAAGATTTAGTGACGGAATCTATTTTTGACAAAATAGAGAAATTTTTAAATAGACCTTGATTAGAAGAAAAAGTGAACTTCTTTCGTCTTTTAGCAGTTACACAGAATGCATGACTTTGAATAAGAGATGCTTTGATAAGTATAAAAGATTCTGAGAAACATCCGTGAATGAAAAAAATTTTAGAGTGACTAATTAAAGTTGTTAATCAGTGATACCCGTTATCTGAGTGATTAAAATTGTATCCTTGGTTTTTTTCTCCTTCTGAAATAGCTCTTATAAAATCTTCTGAGACTATGTGAAATATGCCAGAAGTTTTACAAAATATAGCTGATGAGTTAGAAAATTTTGCGAAAATAAAATGAAAAATCAAGTCTGCTATGATGTATCCTACAATAGTTATTATTTTTGCAATAATCGCTGTTGTAGTATTGTTGCGGAAGGTAGTTCCTGTAATAGTAGATTTGTTCCCTTCAAAAGATAAATTACCAGAAATAACGAAAATAGTGTTAGCTATGTCTGATTTTGTTAAAACGAAGTGATATTTGATAATAGTATTTTTTATTTCTATTGTGGTTTGATATAAGTTAGCATATGAGAAAATATCATCTTTCAAATATTTTATGGATAAAGTTTTTCTTGAGTTGCCTGTTATTTGATATCTTACTAGACTTTTTAATCAATATAGATTTTCTAAACTTTTGTGAGATTTTTATGAAGCAGGAGTGTCTTTACCAGAAGCTTTATGACAAATTTCTGATGTTTTATGAAATGTATGGTACAAAGATAAAATCAAAAATATAAAAAAAGATATAGAAGTATGACTTTCTTTTTTAGAGTCAATTGAATGAAGTTGGCTTTTTGATCCGATTTTGGTTCAAGTTATAGGAATTTGAGAACAAACTTGAAATATTGGTCAGGTTTTACAAAAGATGGCAGAGTTTTACAGAGATGAATTTAATAGTAAAATAGAAGGGTTGATGAAATTGATAGAACCATTTTTGATGGCATTTGTAGCATTATTAATATGATTTATTGCTGCTTCTGTGTTCTTACCTATGGCTGATTTGATAAGTCAGATAGGAAATAGCTAATAATATTGGAGTTAGATTTAGTTATTTTTAATAGGTTAACAATGTTAGAAAACAAAAATAAAAATATTCCTAAAGATTTTAAAGAGTTGTTGTTATTCTTAATATTTAAATTGGAAGAGTATATACGTAAATATTTGGAAATACTTTATAAAATGAAATTTTTTAAAAGAAATAACAAGTTATTTTTAGATTTTTATGAAAAATTTTTACAACAAAATATTGAAAAATTGAATAGTTATTTGGAGAATAACAAATTTTTAATAGATCCCCAGAATTTTTTTGTTTATTATTTGAAGGTGAATAATAGGTTTTGAGTGAAGGTAGTAAAGTATATAGAATATTTCTTTGAAAATACTATTTCTGATTTGTCTCAAGAAGAAAAATTGTTGATAGATAACTTTAAAAAATTTATTTTTACCGATAAAGAATTAAAATTGGATATATCACAGAAAATTAAATATTGGGAAAGAGTATTACAATTTAATAAGGTAAATTATTACATTTTAGGAAATTTTATAGCTTGGCTTTGGTATTATTGTTTGGTGACAGGTAAAGATAATAAATTTACTCAAATTTTTAAGTTAGATAGTTTTAAGTTTACTAAATATAATGTAAGAGAGTTAATATACTTTTTTAATTTGTTTGAATATGAAAAGAAATATAAAAAACTTATGTTAAATGATAAATTTTTAAAAGTTTTTGTTGATAAAAAATCATTATCTAAGTTTGATTTAATTAGATTATTTAAATATAGAAATAGTTTGAAAGAAAAGGAAGAAAGAAAGTTTATTAATTTGGCTTTAAAATATCAAGTTTTTAAAGAATTTTATTATATAGAATTGCTTAAAGATTTGATGCAAGAAAAAAAAGTATCTGTAAATATAGAAAATAAAATTTTGAAAGATGAATTTAAAAAAGTATTTGAGAAATTTGATTATATAATCTCTCAATGATTGCGTTTGCCAAGTTTTGTAAATATTTTTTATATGATTGCTGTAAAATCTAGTTTGGTATCTTATTTTAAGGGATACAAATTATGAGACATAGCTTTGTTGAGGTTTAAGTTTTTATCTTTATGGCGATATTCTAGAGATCCTAAAAAGTTTAAATGGATTTTAGATATGTGGAAAAAGTGAGATAGTTTTATATTATATATAAAAATACTTATAATATCTTTATTGTGAATATTGTTCAATATTTGGGGAATATTCCTGTGATTTTTGGTAGTTTTTTATAAAAATATATTAGATTTTATAGATAAAATAAATTTTCAATTTAATGTTAACGAAGTTAATTTTATTAGAGATTTTAAGTTGTCACGATGAATATGATGAGTTATTTTAATATTTCTAATAAGTGGATTGATAGTATCATCGTTAGATTTAAAAGCAAATATTTTAGCTAGTAATAAAGTTGTTAATAAAAATGCTGCTACAAGGACAAAAACGTATTTTTCTTGAGTTAAATTAGCAATTAATGTTAATACTCCTTATATTCTTTTAAAATCTGAGAAGGAAAATCTAAATTTGAAGACGAGAGATGAAGATATTAATTTAAATTCAGCTGATTTTTGATATATTCAAGAAGGTATGTATTTGTGGAATCGGATAAATAAACTTTTGAAGAAATATGAAATATTAGGAAAGATTAATTTTGTAAATGATAAGGATAGAGTTAAGTTTATAAATAAAATAGTAAATGACTATATTGTTTTAAATAGAGATTATTTGTTGGCGAATAGTTATTGTAAAACTACTAACATTAAACTTTTGTCTAGGTGTTTAAGAACAGGAACAGCTATAAATTTAAAACTTTTGAAGAAACTTATTTTAAAATCTGTTGAAAACTAATATTTATTGGTTAGTTTTTATGAGAAGTATTTTTAAAATTAGATAATAAACTATCATGTTGGATAAAATTAAAAATAAAGTTGTAGATACTAATTATACTAATATAATACCTAAAGGTTGATATGTAAAATTTAAAAAGGATATCCAAAAAAGTAAAGAAAAACAAGGTTTTTTTGATAAAATTTTAAGTATGCTTTTTTGACAACCACAAAAAAGTAAAAAAGGAAATGTTTCTGTTAGTAAAAAGTCTTGAAAAGATAAAAAAAAGGAATGAAATTTAGATTTAAAAGAGCAATTGAAAGAGATAGTTTCTATGTCTGATAATGAATATTCAGATAAACTATTAACACCTGAGTTAAGAAAATATATAAAGGAAAAAGAAAAAGAATATTTAGTTACTTTAGCTGATTACTTAGATCATATAGCACCTTCATCATGGGAAGTAAGTCCTTCTTATTTTAATGTATCTGGCATATATGGTAGAGTATATTATGCCAATTCTTATCCGTCACGTTTAGATTTTCTATGGACTAGAGATTTATTGTCTTTTGATGCTAAACGAGATATTAGTTGGTTTATTTATCCTGAAGATGATACTAAAATAAAAGCTGTTTTAAAAAGAAGAGCTACTCAATTAAAAGCTGAGATTAATTCAGCTTTAGAAAAAGGTATTACTTTGGATATGGATAAACAAAAAGAGTATGAAGATGTAGAGGAAATAAGAAGGAAATTAGCTACTAGGGAAGAAAGATATTTTGAGACTTCATTTTATGTTAGTTTATATGAAGAAAATTTAGAAAGATTAGATGAATTAAGTAAAAAGTTTGAACAAAAAATGGGGTGATATTGAATAAATGTTAAAAGAGCTTCTTTTAGAATGGATGAGTGATTTAATAGTGTAGTGCCATTAGGAATTGATGATTTGGCTATCTCTAGGAGTATGGTTACTACATCTTTGGCTGGAAGTTTTCCTTTTATTTCAAATGAACTTTCTGATGATGAGTGAATTTTATACTGAATAAATAAACATACTGGATGATTAGTAATATTTAATAGATTTTCAAAAAAATTGCCTAATGCTAATGAAGTAATACTTGCTACTTCTTGAGCCGGTAAATCATTTACTACAAAGTTAGAAATATTAAGATATTTACTTTTAGGAGTGGAAGTAATAGTTATAGATCCAGAAAATGAATATAAAGCTTTGATTGATAAAGTAGGATGAACATATATAAATGTTGCTGTTAATAGTGCTCAACATATAAATCCATTTGATTTACCTCCAAAAATAGAAGATGTCGATTATCAAAAATGAGATCTTTTAAGATCACATATTATGAATTTGATTGGACTTATAAGTGTTTTGATATGATGACTAACTCCTGAAGAAGAGGCTATTTTAGATAAAGCTTTACAAACTACTTATTCTTTAAAAGAAATAACTTTTGATGATGAGTCTATGGAAGGAAAAACTCCTCCTTTGATGGAAGATCTTTTAAATGTTTTAGAAGGTATGGAATGAGGAGAAAAAATAGCCGCTAGGCTTTATAAATATGTAAGTGGAACTTACGGAAAGTTGTTTAATAATTATACGAATGTAGATTTGAATAGTTGATTAACAGTTTTTAGCATAAGAGATTTGGAAGATGCTTTAAAAACTCCTGCGATGTATAATATTTTAAATTTTATTTGGTGAAGAGTAAGAGCAAAGAAAAAGCCTAGACTTTTAATTATTGATGAGGCTTGGATAATGATGAAACACAACATTTCAGCTAGTTTTCTTTATTGATTAGTTAAGAGAGCTAGAAAATATAAATTAGGTATTACTACAATTACTCAAGATATAGAAGATTTTATGAAGTCAGAGTATGGAAAACCAATAGTTTCTAACTCTTCTATTCAGATTCTTTTGAGACAATCTCCTGCTTCTATTAAAGTACTAGACAATGTTTTAGGTCTGTCGGAAGCAGAAAAGCAACTTTTAGTATCTGCTTGAGTGTGAGAGTGATTATTTTTTGCTTGAAATCAACATATTGCTATTAAAATTTTAGCATCTCCTTATGAAAAAGAATTTATTGAAACTTAATTTTTATAATTTTAAAAATTAAAATTGATGAAAAGGATATTTACTGGTATAAAACCTACTTCTGATCAAATACATTTGGGAAATTATTTTTGAGCGATTAAACCTATTTTAGATTTGCAAAATTCTTGAGAATATGAAGTTATAGTATTTGTAGCTGATCTTCACGCATTAACTACTTTACATGATTGACAAGCTATAAGAAAAAATATTTTAAATTTAGTTAGAGCTTTTATTGCTTCTTGATTGGACCCAGAAAAAGTATTAATTTTTAAACAATCAGATGTTCCTGCCCATACTCAGCTTAATTGGGTTCTAGCTTGTATAACTCATTTGGGGTATATGAAAAGAATGCATGCTTACAAAGATGCACTTCAAAAATGAAAAGCAGATGAAATCACAATGTGAACTTTCAATTATCCGATTTTGATGGCTGCTGATATTTTACTTTATGATCCAGATCTTGTACCTGTTTGAAAAGATCAAAAACAGCATTTAGAATTTACAAGAGATATTGCTGAGAAATTTAATAGACTTTTTGGTGAAACTTTTAAGCTACCAGAGCCTTTTATTAGAGAGGATGTAGCAACTGTTCCTGGAATAGATGGTAAAAAAATGTCTAAATCATATAATAACTATATTTGAATTTTTGAAGATGATAAAACTTTATTAAAAAAGGTTAGATCTATAGTTACTAATAATATTCCTATCGAAGAGCCTAAAAATCCAGATGAATGTAATGTTTATAATATTTTAAAATTGTTTTTGACTGAAGAGGAGAATACTAAAATTAGGCAAAAATATATTCAATGATGATTAGCATATAAAGATGTGAAAATGTATTTATATGAAAAACTTTTAGAATTTTTAAAACCAATTCGTCAAAAAGCTGAAAGTTTATCTGATGATGATATTAAAAATATTTTAAAAAAATGAGCAGAAAAGGCTACAGAAATTGCAAATAAGAAAATAAAAGAAGTTTATGAAAAAGTATGATTTATTTTATAATTTTTGACAAAAATGAAAAGTTAGATATAATAAGTTAGAAATTTATTTAGTGTTATAATATTATTTTTATGATGAAAGATTCGAGTAAAGCTATTGAAATTTTAAAAGAGAAATTAAAGAAAGAAAATCAACAAATTCAACAATTAGATCAATTTGATAAGTTAGTTATTAAACTTTTAGAAAATTTAAATAAAGGTACTTTTTGACTAAAAGATAAAATTTTCTTTTTAAAAGAATTGGCTTATCTTTTAAAATGATGAGTTTCTATAGTAGAGGCTATTCAAATAATAAAAGATTCTACTGATAATCCAAAAATTAAAGAGCTTTGTGAGCAGATTTATGAATATTTAAAAAAGTGAGAAAGATTTTCTAGGATAATAATTAGATTACGTAAATATTTTAATGAAGGAGATGCTGCTGTTATTAGAGCTTGAGAAGACTCTGGAGAATTAGTAAGAGTTTTGGAATATTTAGCTAACCAATATGAGTTTTTAAATGAAACTAGAAAGAAATATTTTTGAGCTATACTTTATCCTATTTTGTTATTTGTTATATCAATTTTGGCTATCATAATAATTTTGACTTATGTTATTCCTAATTTGTTAAGTATTGTAGCTGATTTTAATGCTGATTTACCTTTGGCTACTAAATTATTGTTGATGGTTTCTAGCTTTTTAGAAAACAATTTAGTTAATATAATTATTTTTTTATTTTTTTTGATATTTGGATTTTCAATTTTTTTAACTTTTGAAGAATGAAAAAGATTTAAAGATACAATGATTTTTAAATTACCTATTTTTTGAAAATTAACTAAATATTATTATTTGATAAAGTTTTTAAGATATATGAAACTGCTAATATATTCTTGAATGTCTTATGTTGATGTTTTTAGAAATTTGAGACAAATTATCTGAAATTGGGTATATGATCAAATGTTAATAGATGCTATTGAAGCTATAAGAAAGTGAGAATCTCCATTTAAAGTTATGGAAAACTATTCGTTGATTATTCCTAAAGATACTGTGGCAATACTACTAGTATGAGAAAAGACAGCCTCTATAACTGAAAGCGTAGATAGTGCCTTGTCACTATATGAAATAGAATTCAATACTAAAATAAATAGTTTGTCTAAACTTTTAGAGCCTGTTTTGATAGTAATAGTAGGTTGAATAGTAGCATGGATAGCATTATCAGTTTTTGGTATTATAGGTTCAATATTAGATAGTTTACAACAATAAAATTTACATTATCAGTTTCTTTTGTTAGTAAATTTAGATATTTCTAACGATAATTCTACTATAACCTTCCATTTTTCAATATTAGTTGTTTTTTTGATGAGTTCTTTGAGCCTTTTGTAAATATCCGAGGGAGTAGTTATTCATTTATTTTGTAATTTAGTTAGTATTTCATATATAATTTCGTTAGTTAAGTAATAATGAAGTGTTTTGTAAAAATTAGGATCTATTTCTTTTATATAAAATAAGATTTCTTTCTGATTAAGTTTTGGTACAAAGATTTTTTCTTTTTCCATATTTTAAGTTTATTTAATTTCTAAATATTTTTGACTAATTGATTTGTATAATTTCTAGTTAATTTTTTTAAAAATTTTTCAAAATTGTTTCGATTATTTTCTAAATTTTTTAGTTTATAATAATTTAATATTTTTAAAATTTTAATTAATTCATTAAACATAAAAGTTGGTAAATCTAACTCAGCTAATTTTTCTATCAGTTTGAATCTTAAGTTTTCTTCTTTTTCTTTTAAAGTCATATGTCAATATTTTATTTGATAAAGTAATTTAATTATAAAGAGCTTTTATTTCATTTTCAAGAATAGTTTAAATTTTTGACAAATTTTTTAAGTTGATTATAATTTTATATAGTTTTACAAATTTAATAAAATAAAAATAAAAATGACAGCTGTGGAAACTATAAGTTTATTTGATACTAATCTTGATGGTAAATTTGACAAAGAAGATTTTAAAGCTATAGGTATTGAACTAGAATCTTTAGAAACTGATATTTTAAAAAAGCAAATTATAGAGGTAGCTCCTAAGTACAAGAAAGAAATACAAAAAATAAAAGATAAGAATACTTTAAAACAGTATCTGTATTTATTTTGATTTGCTAATAATGTATTAGATGAAAAGGCAAAGAAAGCATTATTAAAGTGAGAAGTTGTGGATTGATTTGAATGGGATGTACCATTAAAAGAAACTGTTAACTTTTTAAAAGATTTGTTAGCTTTAGAAAAAGAGTATTTAGAAGAGGAATTTAAGGTGGTAGTATTAACCTTGGATGAGTTGAAGCAATTAGAAACATTGTTGGTTTCTAATAATACAAGAGAGCAGTTAAATGAGTTTTTAAAATTGCAACTTAAAGAAAATATTTCTTCTTATCAAGTTGTTGAAAATACACAATTAGGAGAAAAGTTAAATAAAATTTTGTGAAAAGAAAAGACAAAAAGATTTTTAAATAATCTAGATACCAAGTTTAGAAAGTTGGCTTCTAGATTTTTACCAGAGAATATTTCATCGGATACATTATATAATATATGAACAGGTTTAAATCTTGGTCTTATGGAAATATATGCTAATTTACCTAAAAAGGAGAGAAAATCTTTTATGGAAGTTCTAAATTGATTAAATGAGATTTCAGATTGAAAGAGTTGGCTGGATAAATTGGATGGTTTTGTATCTACTGTTGGAAATGCTTCTAGTGTATATAAAGTTTTTAAAATATTTTCTGGTATTAGAGCCTTTTTGAATGCTGTCAAGGTAAAAGCAGAAAGATTTTGAATTAAAGTAGAAAAAGATTGGGAAAAGTATACTAATTTGAATAATCCTACAAAGTTTGCTAATGTTTTTAAAGAATATGAAGATGGTTTGATAAAATGATTGTCTAATGAAGATTTAGATAAAATAGTTGATAAATTGTTTTCTGATGTAGAAATTGATGAAAAGAATAGAATAGAAAAAATTAATCAATTATCATCCTCACTTAAGGAAAATGTAGCTAAATTATCTAAAAATATTGATAGTGATGATTTAAAGGTTCTACTTAATGTTTCTAAAATAGACAGAAAAATTATAAAGTTTAAGGAAAAAATAGAAAAAAAAGTATGAGGATATATTAATAAATTTAAAGATATTTTTGAAAAAATATGAAAACTACTATGTGTTTGACAAGGAGAAAATTGTAAATCTGAAATTATGGGAACTTTCTATGGTATTATATCTGTAATAGTAGAATTTTTAAAATCTTTATGATTAGATATAAATGTTAAAGATTTAAGAATAGAACATTTACAGGAAGATTTGAAAAATTTTAATAAAATAGTAAAAAAAGTCTTCTTAGAAGATATTTTAAAAAAATGAAAAGATGGAAAGTATAGATTGGCAGAAGAATTAATAAATAATCCTTTATTTAAGGAATTTTCAAAAAATGGTAAAGTTTTCGAAGTAATTTCTTTTAATTGAAGATTATCTAAACAAACTTTAGATTGGTTTAAAAAACAAAAAGTAGATATAGAGAGTAAAGAAAAAATATTTAAATTTATAGTTGATAAATTAAATAATCCTGATTTTATAGAGGCTTTAAATGCAAAAAATATAAATTTAGAAAAATATCAAATAATAAAGGTTGACGATTCTATTTTGACAATAGATTTTAATAATTTAGACTATCTTTTGAAGGAATGATATTGATATTGAGATGTAGTAACAGATGCTCTAAGGCAGAGTGAAGAACAAGTAATAGATGAATTAAAAATAAGAGGAGATAAATTAGTTTTTAAAGAAAACTATCCTGAATATAAAAAAGTATTTCTTAAAAAAATATATCCTAGTGCAAAGCAAGTAGCAGACAAATTATGAATACCTGCAATAGTTATTTTATCTCAGGCAGCTTTGGAGAGTAAGTGGGGTAGATCAAAATTAGCAAAAGAAGCTAATAATTTGTTTTGAATTAAAGCTTGAAATAATTGGAAATGACCTGTTTATGAGGTTGTTACTACAGAATATAAAAATTGAAAACCTTATAAAGTTATAGCTAGATTTAGGAAATATTCTAATTGGGAAGAAAGTATAAAAGATTATGTAAACTTATTGTCTTCACCTAGATATCAAAAAGTGTTAGCTTCTATAAATAAGTCAGATCCTAAACAAGTATTTGAGGCATTAAAAGAAGCTTGATATGCTACAGATCCAATATATTGAAAAAAATTGGCAGATATAGCATACAATGATATTTTGTCTGGTTTAGAAAATGTTGCTTAGTTTTTAATATTCTTAATACAATAATTTTGGGAGGTATAGATTAATGCCTCCCATTTTTAATTTTCCTTGAAATTTGTTTTAATTTTTTTAGCTTATTAAATATATGATTTTATATTTTAACTAAATTATTATGGAAAAATATTTTTGGCAAAATAAATGGGTTTTTATTTTAGCTGCTGTTTGATCAGCAGCTGGTTTATGAAATCTTTGGAGATTTCCTTATCAAGTTTATAAATATGGTTGAGGTAGTTTTATAGTTGCATATTTGATTATTTTATTTTTATTGGGTATTGGTTTGCTTATTTGAGAAATAGCTTTTGGTCAATATACTCAAAAATGAGCTCCAGAAGCTTTTTGACAAGTTAGTAAATATTTAAAATGGGTATGATGGGCTGCTATTTTTACAGGTGCTGTTATACTTACATATTACGCTGTAGTAATATGATGGTGAATAGATTATTTATGGTATAGTATAAAAGCTTTGTTTTGATGAACACTTCCTTGGGCAGATAATGCCAAAGATTTTTTCTTTAATAATGTTTTACATTTAACTAAATGAATAAGTAATTCAGGTAGTGTTTCTATCCCAGTTCTTTTATGAACATTTGCAGCTTGGATTTTGATATATTTGTTTACCTTTAAATCAACAAAATCTGTAGGGAAAGTAGTTTTGGTAACTGCTACATTACCTTTTATTACACTTTTAGTTTTAGCTATCAGAGGTATTACTTTGCCAGGTGCGATGGAATGATTAAAATATCTTTTTAGTTTTAATAAAGATTTATTTTTTTCTTTAGAACTTTGGAAAGCAGCAGCTTGACAAATATTTTTCACATTATCTTTAGCAATGGGTATAATGATAGCTTATTGATCTCTCAAAAAACCAGATAGTGAAATAGTTAACTCTACTGTTTTAGTAGCTATTTGAAATACTTTAGTTTCATTTTTGTCTGCTATAGCTGTATTTTCGACTTTGTGATATTTAGCAGTTAAAAGTGGTGTTTGAGTAGATAAAGTAGTAGATGCTTGACCTGGTTTAGTGTTTGTTGTTCTTCCTAAGACAATAGCTTTATTGCCAGCTTTTCAAGCATTGTTTGCAGTAATATTTTTTATAACTGTTTTTGCTCTTGCTATAGATAGTGCTATGTCTTCGATAGAAGCTGTTTCAAGGGCTATAAGAGATAAATTTGAAAATGTTCCTGTAGAGATTATTACTTTGATTGTTTCAGTGATTTTAGGATTAGGTAGTTTACTTTATGTATTTGGAAATGGGCTTTATATATTGGATATAGTAGATCATTTTATAACTTCTTGGTCTATGCTATTTATTTGAGTAATCGAAGCATTAGTATTTTTGTTTATTGGTAAAAAATTGATTAGTTTCATTTTAGAAAGAAATAGTTGTAAATTAAAGTTTTTATTTAATAAATATTATTTTTGGTTAAGTTTTGCTTTGAATGTTGTAGTATTAGGTTATCTTTTGATATTAAATTTAAAGAAATGAATAGCTTATGGGTGATATCCTGATGAATATTTATTAATGTATGGTGTTTATGTAATAGTAGGTATTTATGCTTTAGCAATTTTGATTAATATTGTGGATATTTTGACTAGCAAAAAGAAGTAAAATTTTTATAATATATGTTGCTTTTATTTATAACTTTGTATAATTTACTTTAGAATGAAGAAAAAATTTATTAAAGCTACAATTCAGTTGGTAATATGATTAGTTCTTTTGTGAATTGTTTGGGCTTTTTCTTCAAAAAATCCAGATAGACAAAGAACTTTTTTTAATCAGTTTAATGTTTTAATATCACAGGTTAAAATATTATTTTTTAAGGTATTATGAAAAGGAGATATAGCTCAGGCTCAATTTAATGATATTATGGCTTTAAAATCATTAATTCAAATATGAAAACAAAGTGGCTGTTTAACAGGAACTACTTTAAAAAAAGTAGAAAAGTTACTTAAAAATATTGAGAGTTTATCTGTTGATGAGTATGCTCAAAAAAGATCTATTATTATATCTGATTATATAAATATTCAGCAATATTTAGAAAATAAGTGTCCTGGTATAAAATTTTATAAACCTTAATAATGATGTGTTGATGAAAATAATAACAAAAAACAAAAGAGCTTATTTTGACTATGATATAAAAGAGACTATAGATGCTGGTATCGTATTAAAATGATATGAGGTGAAATCTATTAAAAGTGGAAAAGTAAATATTACAGATGCTATTGTTAAAATAAGAAATTGAGAAGCATTTATTACTAATATGGATATACCTTTATATGAAAAAACTAATCCGGCATTAGTGCCAGGATATAAACCTAAAGGTGAAAGAAAATTACTTTTAACAAAGAAGCAAATTCAGAGATTGGCAGAAAGAACTCATAAGACTTGATTAGTTTTAAAACCATTGGAAGTGTTTGTTACTAAAAATTGAAAAATAAAAATTAAATTAGGTTTAGCAAAATTGAAAAGAAAGATTGAAAAGAGACAAATTATCAAAGAAAGAGATATGAAAAGACAAATGATGAGAGAAATGAAGGAGATGTATTAACTTTTAAAAAATTATAACTTTTCTATGTTGGATTTTGGAATTTTATGAATGAATGCTAGGAATTTAAAATATATAAAAAGATTTAATCCTAAAAAAGCTATTCGTTTAGCTGACAATAAATTAAAAACAAAAAAATTTTTATCTTTACGTGGAATACCAGTTCCTGAAACTTTTGCTATTATAGATTCTCGTAAGACTTTATTTGATTTTGATCGAAAATCATTACCAGAAAAGGAATTTGTTATAAAGCCAAATAAAGGTAGTAAGTGAAAAGGAATAATGATAGTGGAGATGAAAGAAATTTGAAGAAAATCTGAAGAAAATATAAAAAAAATTTGAAAAAATGGTATGTTTTTCTTTTCAAGATTTGGCGAAAAATTGAAAATCTTTAGAAAAGGTAATAATGAGTGATTAATTTTTAAAGTATGAAAAGAGGTTTATTCTTATGATGATTTCATTAGACGCTTAATAGATATTTTAGATTGAAAATATTCTCTTACTTTTTGATGAGACAAAATTTTGATAGAAGAGAAACTTGAACCAGGAGAAAATTTTAAACAGTTTTGTCAGTGGTGATTAGCTGATATAAGAGTTATAATTTTCAATTTGATTCCTGTGGCTGCTATGGTAAGAATGCCTACCCCTTGGTCTTGAGGAAAAGCTAATCTCGCTCAATGAGGAGTTTGACTAGGTATTGAGGTAGGTAGTTGAAAAATAAAATCTATGTATTATAAAAGAAAAATTTATACTAAAGATTTTCCTTGAGATTTTGCTAAGTTTTGGCGTAAAAAGATTCCTTTTTGGGATGATATTTTACTATATTCTTCTAAAATACAATATTTTGTTAATATTTGATATTTAGCATTGGATTGGGTTATTACTGACGAAGGACCTAAACTTTTGGAGATAAATGCAAGAGCTGGGCTTGAAGTTCAAAATGCGTCAAATTTGCCTTTAAAAAGGAGGTTAGAAAAAATTGCTGATATAAAAGTAGATGAGCCCGCAAAATGAGTAGATATTGCTAAATCTTTGTTTACAACAGAAAAGAAAGTAATAACTTTGAATAAAGTTTTATATCTTTCTCAAAAATGACAGATAATTTTGGAGTGAGAGGAAGAGGATGAAAAGATTCAGATAACAGTTGAGGTAGATTTGAAAAAGACAAAAAATTATATTTCTCCAGATTTATATGAAAAAGTTGTAAATTGGAATGAAGGTGATGTTGTATTAGATTTATATGAATCTGAAGTAAGATTTAAAAATTTAAAGTTTGAAAAATTAGAATCTTGATTAAGAAAAGTAATTTTGGGCAGAGATACTGTATCTCAATATTATATTAAACCTATAAAAAAAACATATCAAGATATTTCATTTATAAATCCAAACAAAATAATAGAGGCAGAAGTAGAAGATATTAAATATTTAGACGAACAGATTCGTTTATTAAATAATAGGTTAAATTTAAATGCTATATTAAAGCCTAAAAATTATCTTGATGAATTGGATAATTTTATAACTTGGTGAGGTCATTATAATCCTAAGTTTGAATATAGTCGGCCTGAAGATAAAAAATTAAATGAAACAAAAGATAAAATTTTATCTTTGAAAGAAAAATATTTTAAAGATCCTCATTCTTTGAAGTCTCAATTTGCTTATTTGTTTAATGAGAAATTAGATGAACTTTTGATAAGATTGTATTTAATTGAAGCTTATAAAAGACAAAAATATAATGAGATTTTAAAGTATAATCAACTTTTATTCGGACAATTTAATGAAGATTGGATAAAATTATCCAAAGAAAAAGTTTTTTTAGAAGAGGATAATAAAGAAATTTTAGGTAGAATCCTTTCACCTGGAGAAGTTAAAAAAATAGTTAGAGATTATTTGAATGAAAGATGATTTACTGATATTAAAATAGTAATAGATGTTAGTAGTTTATCAAGAATAACGATTTCTAGAATAGGAAATACAGCGTTTGTTAAGTTGAATCCTTATGCTAAATTTAGAGAAAAAGAAATTTATGCTACTTTGGCTCATGAAATAGATGTTCATCTAACAAGATTTGTTAATGCTGTTAAAACTGGTTGGAATATTTTGAAACAATGAACTTGATATTATTTAAAAGATGAAGAATGATTGGCAGTTTGGAAGTCTTTTCAGGTTTTACCTGAAGGATATGAAAAGAAAGGAATGTACGAAAGATATTATCTAGTTTATGAGGCTCAGAAAAATGATTTTGCTAGAGTTGCTCAAATACGGTTGGGTATCAGATGAGGTAGTTTGAACGATGCTTTTAGATATGCATTTAGAGTAAAAAAATGAATTCAGAATACTTGATTTGTAGACAAATGAGCTATTTGGATGAAAGATGTTATTTATTTGGAATGATTTAACAAAATAAGAAATTGGGTTGAAAGCGGAGGAGATGTTGATAAAATGATGATATGAAAGATAAAAGTCGAAGATATAGAAAAGATTTTTTAAAATTTTATTTTAACTTTCTTAAAATTTTTACTAACTGCTCTTTTTGCTTACGGTTTAGTTTGTTTATTTTTTGAAGTGTAATTATTTGTGGAATAAAACTATATTTTTCTTTTATATAATCAAAGAAATTTTTATCTAATTTCTTTCAAGAAAGTTTCCATTTTAAGATTTCTCAAATAAGATATGGATAAGTAAAGAAGTTGAGGTATTTTCAATAAGACCGTTCTATAGGATTGTTTTGTTTTAGTATTTTTTCTAATAAATTTACAGAATTAAAACTAAATCTTCACCAGAAAAATTTTAGTTTATTTGAATCATTTAAAATAGATGCAATACCTCTTGTGTATGTAACATCTTTATGTTGTCATCAAAGTAAGTCAAATGGATAATTTCTTTTTAGTCTTAAAAGTCTTTTTTCTATATTTTCGGGTGATGCTTGAATTTTACCGGTGAGTTTGTAGATAGTTGATATAAAAAGTTTAAGTTCATTAGTGTTTAAAATTTCAGTTCACAATATTAGAGGAAAAAAAGTTCATATTTCTGTGATTTCATCATTGATAGCAAAAGTTTCAAATATTTTAGCTAAAGATTCTTCTTTTGGTAAATAATTTCAATCAAAAGGAGATTTTATCTTTTCAAATGTATTTTTCATAGTAATGTAATGAGTTTCTATTTCATGAGTTATTAGTCTTAAAGTTTCTTCTATACTAAACTTTCTTTTTTCAGGTACTATTAGTCATTCCTTAGAATCGTATATTGTAGATTTTGTAGGGTCTAATTTGGCAATTTTGTTTATTCAGTAAATTTTAAAGACTAAGTTAAATATATCTACTAAATCTTTAGCATCTAATTTTTTATTTGGTAAATTAAAGGATTCAAAATTAAATTTTTGTTTTATTGTTCAAGTAGGTTTAAATCATGATCTATTTTTTATATATTTTAGGACTTTGTTTACTATTTGTTTTTCTGATTCGTCTATTTCTTGTGCTGGATTCTGTAAAAGTTGATTTAAGTAAATATAAATTTTTTGAAGTTCTTCTGGATTTTCTTTTATTAATGGTCAAAAGATTTGTTTTTCTATATTTTGAAGCTTGGTTAAATATTCTTTTCTTTGATTTTCTGGAAATTTGTAGGTTGGTCAAAGTTTTTCTATTTCAAATAAAGCACCATATCTAGTAAGAGTTAACATTTTGATGGCATAATCTATATAGTTTGAGGCTATATATTTTCTAAATTCTTCTAAGTTTTTAGGTTGGTGTGTAAGTTTAAATTTTTCTTTGAGTTGTTTCAATATTGCTATAATACTATCCAATTTATCATGGATTAATTTTAAAAGTTCTTCTTTTGGAATTTTATCTAACTCTTCTTTTTGTAGATTTAAAAAATCATTAAATAAAGTTTTATTTATATATCATTGTTCAGTTTTTTTGTAAGAATAGACATATTCTATTATATCATTTAAATTGTTTTCTTTTAAGAAACTTTCAAGAGTTTCTGTAAGATTGGTAATGTTAATGTTGTCTAAATTTTCTAGTTTCATAATTTTTTAATTTCAAAGTTTAAAAACTAATTTGTATTATATTTAATTTTTATATATTGTCAAATTATACAAGTTCGTTAGGCATTCGATCAATTTTAAATCATCTTTCAAAAATTTTTAATTTTTCATATACTACTTCTAAAAAATCTCTTAAAGTTTTTGATTTTAAAATTATGTTATATCTATATTTTCCGAACATTTTGTATATTAGAG
>Ga0256836_1000354_pt1 | contig 25607 bp, 27 predicted proteins | sample 4561380metaG_FD_185974 | JGI IMG/M metagenome (GOLD analysis project Ga0256836, IMG submission 185974) | Hydrothermal vent microbial communities from Guaymas Basin, Mexico - 4561-380 | ecosystem: Environmental > Aquatic > Marine > Hydrothermal vents | place: Mexico: Guaymas Basin | collected...
TAATTACAACAACAGGTCTTAAAAACAACTCTCCTTTTCCGTTTTGCTCACTTCCAATATTTCTACCCATATGGACAAAAACTATACTTCTTTCCTTAATTCCGATTAAAACATCTTTTTTATCCAAATTTTCCTTCAATTTACACCAATTCTTAAAACCCATTAATTACCTTCTTACAAAACGGATGATAATCTCCTCTTAATCCTATAGGTTCAAGGTTTCTAATAGTTGAAACGATATCAATTGATTTTCTAGCCTCATCAAGTCCAAATCCGTTACCTTTTAATATCTCTTCATAACTTCTTGTATGCAGTTCTGTAAATCCTCCGCTGAATTCAATCTCTTCACCATCAACAGTTATACTTCTGTATGTCCTTTGACCTTTTGCTTTAATATCATCCGGAATATAATCGTAAATTACACTTAAAAACCATCTGACATTGGCATGTTTAAGTTTTAAAAACCCGGCATTTGCATAAGGTGTTTTGAGATGAACAATATTTTCTTCAACCTCTCCAAAAATCCAGCTTAACATATCATAAAAATGAACTCCTATATTAGTTGCAATTCCTCCACTTTTACTCTCATCACCTTTCCAGCTTATAAAATACCATTTACCTCTGCTTGTAAGATATGTCAAATCAATATCATAAACTTTATCAGGATTTTCCTGAAGCTCTTTTGTTACTCTCTCTTTTAATGCAATAATTGAAGGATGAAGTCTGAGTTGTAATATATTATAAACTTTTTTTCCGGTTTCTTTTTCGATTTCTTTTAAAGCGTCTATATTCCAAGGATTAAGTACTAGAGGTTTTTCACATATTGCATCCGCTCCGCTTCTTAAAGCCCATCTTATATGAGCATCATGCAGATAATTAGGAGTTGTTATACTTACATAATCAATTTTTTCACCGTTTCTTCTAAGTTTATCTACATGTCTGTCAAACCTCTCAAATTCTATAAAAAAATCAGCTTCCGGAAAATAACTGTCAATTATCCCTACACTGTCGCATTTATCAAGTGCTACTACTAAATTGTTTTCTGTATCTTTAATTGCTTTCATATGCCTTGGTGCTATATATCCGGCAGCTCCTATTAGTGCAAACTTTTTCATTTTGTTTCCTTCCTTCTTAAGGATTTTCACTTCCTGAATCTTCTGAAAACTTCTTCAAAATCTATTTTAGTAGGACATTTTATGTCTTTTAATTCTACTGTTTCTCTTGTAAAATCTCCGATTTTTTCATATTTATTTTCCTCTAGTTTATAAATTTTAGCTTTTAAAAAATCCGGATATACCAAAATATAATATTTGACTTTTTCTTTTTCATAAATCTCAAATTTTATTTTCTCATCCCTTTTAGCCGTTGATTTGCTAACAACCTCTACAACAACTTCAGGAGCTTTTGTAATAAAGTCCCCTTCCTCATCGCATATTAAAGCAACATCAGGCTTTAAAACCGTATCTTCATTTACAATATAATCTTCTTCCAGTACAATCATACATTTTTCACATTCCAAATTTTTATCAAGTTCTCTTGCAATCCTAAAAGCAATCGCCTGGTGAGTAATTACGGGGCTCGGAGCCATTGCGACAGGAAAACCTTTGATTAATTCCCAATCTCCCTCCCATCTCTTATAATCTTCATAAGTATAATATTCGATAACACACATCACAATCTCCCATCCACAATGGATTTATCAAAAAAGCTTTTAATATCATAAACAATTAAGGAATTTTTAGTTTTGAATTTTGAATTCTGAATTAAAGGCTCTAAATCTTTAAACTCTTTATGTGCTACCGCTAAAACAATTCCATCATAATTTTCCATTTTCAATTTTCCATTTTCAATTAATTCAATATTGTATTCTCTTTTTACTTCATCCCTGTCCGCCCAAGGGTCATATACGTCTACATTTACTCCGAATTCTTCAAGTTCTCTTATTACGTCTATTACCCTGCTGTTTCTGATATCGGGACAGTTTTCTTTAAATGTAATTCCTAATACCAATACTTTACTTCCTTTTATCGTATGCCCTTTTTGTATCATAAGTTTTATTACTTTATTGGCTACAAATATTCCCATATTGTCATTAAGTCTTCTGCCGGCTAGTATAATTTCGGGATGATATCCTATCTCTTTTGCTTTGTATGTAAGATAATACGGGTCTACCCCTATACAGTGTCCTCCTACAAGTCCAGGGGTGAATTTTAAAAAGTTCCACTTTGTCCCGGCTGCTTCTAATACATCTTTGGTATCTATATTTAATTTATCAAATATAAGTGCAAGTTCGTTTACAAACGCTATGTTTATATCCCTTTGGGTGTTTTCTATTACTTTTGCGGCTTCCGCTACTTTGATTGATGGTGCTAAATGGGTTCCGGCTTCTATAATACTTGCATAAAGTTCATCTATTTCTTTTGCCGCCTCGGGAGTGCTTCCCGATGTTACCTTAAGGATTTTTTTGACGGTATGCTCTTTATCTCCCGGATTTATTCTCTCAGGTGAATATCCTACAAAAAAATCCTCGTTAAACTTAAGTCCGCTTACTTTTTCTAAAATAGGCACACACACTTCCTCCGTACATCCGGGATATACTGTTGATTCATAAATTACGATATCACCTTTTTTTAATACTTTTCCAACTGCTTCGCTGGCTTTTTTAAGGGGTGTTAAATCGGGGTTTTTATGAGAATCTATTGGAGTCGGAACGGTTATTATATATACGTTTGAATCTTTTATGTCTTCAAGGTTACTGGTTATTTGTAATTGGTTATTGGTTAAAGCTGATTTTAATTCATCTTCACTAACTTCTAAAGTAGAATCTATTCCTTTATTTAATTCATCCACTCTTTTTTGGTTTATATCAAATCCTGTTACCTTATATTTTTCACTGAATGCTACAGCTAAAGGCAGGCCAACGTAGCCTAAGCCTATTACTGAAAGTTTTTTCATTTTTCTTCCTTCACCTCGATTTCATCTTTGATTTTTTCAAAAATTTTAAAACCTATGCCTTTTACGTTTATAATATCTTCAGGCTTTTTAAAAGGATGTTTTTCCCTATACTCAATAATAGCCACAGCTTTAGCATGCCCTATTCCCTTAAGAGAACACAGTTCATCCGCCGTAGCGGTATTAATATTCATCTTTGCAAACAAACCTACTGCCAACACAAACAACATAAAAAAAAGCTTCTTCATTTTTTTCCTTATTGCCCTCAGGCGTTGAATTTATCCAAAAATATTTCGGATATTCAATATTATACCCAATTTAATTAAATATTATAAAACTCCATGTACCACTCAACAAATTTTTTAATTCCCTCTTTTACATCCACTTTCGGTTTATATCCAAGCTCCCTCTCAAGGGCTGTAGTATCCGCCCATGTACTCGGTACGTCCCCAGGCTGCATCGGCAATAGGTTTTTTTTGGCTTTTTTCCCTATCGTCTCTTCGATAGCCTCAATAAAATCCATAAGTTTTACCGGTTTTCCTCTTCCTATATTATAAACCTTATACGGTGCTATACTCTCACTAGGCCTACCGTCCCACTGAGAGTTGCCTTTTGGGGGATTGTCTATAACCCTTATAACTCCTTCCACTATATCGTCTATATACGTAAAATCCCTTTGCATTTCTCCGTAGTTATATACGTCTATCGGCTTATCTTCAAGTATATTTTTTACAAATTTGAAAAGCGCCATATCAGGTCTTCCCCACGGTCCGTAAACGGTAAAAAACCTAAGCCCCGTTGTCGGGATGTTGTAAAGATAAGAATAGGTATGGCTCATAAGCTCATCCGCCTTTTTAGTTGCGGCATAAAGGCTTATCGGATGGTCGACATTGTCGTCCGTTGAAAAAGGCTGCTTTTTATTAAGGCCGTAAACGCTTGATGAGCTTGCGTAACTTAAGGCCTGTACTTCATTATGCCTTACGGCTTCAAGGATATTCATATGCCCCACTATATTGCTTTGGATATAAGCGTCCGGATTTTCAAGAGAATACCTAACCCCCGCCTGAGCGGCCAAATGACAGACTTTGTCAAATTTTTCCTCTTTGAAAAGTTTATTAACCCCTTCTTTGTCTTCAAGGTTTAGTTTGATAAATTTGTAATTGGAGTATTTTTTTGAGCAGACAGTTTTGCCGTATTCTATATTTTCTTTTTCAATGCCTGCAACTTTAAGCCTTCCGTATTTTAGATTTACATCGTAATAGTCGTTTATACTGTCAAGCCCTACAACTTCATCACCTCTTTCTAAAAGCCTGTTCGCCAGATGAAAGCCTATAAATCCGGCAGTCCCAGTTACTAAAATTTTCATATTTTTATTCCTTTTAACGCTTCTTTTTCTATTTCGTATTCAAAATTTTTATGCACTACTATATCCACATGTCTAAAAAGCAAATCTTTTAATAAAATTTTTGCTTTTATTCTTTTTTTATACAAATCTTCATAATTTTGGGGAATGACAAATATATCCACATCCCCGCCTCTTTTATTCAAATCGGTACGGCTTCCGAAAACATAAATATCGCTTTTTCCAAAAACGTTTAAAACTGTTTCTTTTATAATTTTAATTTCTTCCGGATGTAATCTTATCTGCGTATTCATATTTTTCCTCTATTTTTTTAACTATTTTCTCAAATGTTTCAATATTGTTCAACATTTCATTTAACGCCCCCACTACAAATTCAATCTCTTCGGGATACTCATGGGAGAGTGAATTTCTGATTTCCCTAAGCTTTTTCCACTGATATATACTCTCAATTATCCCCTCTTTTTCAAGATACTGAAGTATATCAATATAACTCTTATCATTTAAATCATAACCTAATTTTTCCAAAATCTCTTTAAATACTTTTTCCCCTAAAAGCAACTGTACTTTACCAAATCTGTAAGCCAGAGCATCTAATGTCTTAATATCTAAAAATTTTATATCTTCAAAATTTGAAATATCAACTTTACCATACTTTTCAATAAGCTCTTTTTTTATACCTTTGAGGATATCAATACTTTCGTTTAATACTTTAAGATGAAAATCCAACATATCAATCCCTACTGTAAATATCCCTCGTATAAACTTTATCTTTAACTTTTTCAAGATTTTCATCTATTCTGTTAGCAAGAATTACGTCCGCCCGTTTAACAAACTCATTAAAATCACTCACAAACTCGACTCCTTCAACCTCATCGCCTTTTGCCATTGGCTCATAAACCACAAGTTTCACAAAAGGTTTAAGCATTTCCATAACATCAAATATAGCACTGCTTCTGAAATTATCGCTTCCGGCTTTCATAATCAGTCTGTAAACTCCAACCGTTTTTGGCTCTCTTTCAAGCACCCTTTTGGCAATAAATTCTTTTCTTGTAGTATTGCTGTCCACAATTGCTTCCATAAGCCTTTGAGGAATGTTTTCAAGCGTATAATTAGCCACTAATTGCTTCGTATCTTTTGGCAGGCAGTATCCGCCGTATCCGAAACTCGGGTTGTTGTAATGGTTTCCGATTCTAGGATCAAGACATATGCCCTCAATAATATCTTTTGTATTAAGCCCTTTCATTTCGGCATACGTATCAAGCTCGTTAAAAAATGAAACCCTCATAGCAAGGTATGTATTTGCAAACAGTTTAACCGCTTCGGCTTCAGTGTTATTCGTAAACAGAATCGGAATTGTTTCCTTAAAAGCCCCGTCTCTAAGTAAATTTGCAAATATTTCAGCTTTAACTGATTTTTCCCCTACAATAATACGACTTGGATACAGACTGTCAAAAAGAGCTTTGCCTTCCCTTAAAAATTCAGGCACGAAAAATATCTTATCGTAATTAAACTCTTTTTTTATCCTTTCGGTATATCCTATGGGAATGGTAGAGCGGATTACGATTGTAGCGTTCGGATTTATCTCTATTACGTCTTTTATAACGCTTTCTATTGACTTTGTATTAAAATAATTGGTAACGGGGTCATAATCGGTAGGGGTAGCGACAACGACATATTCGGCGTTTTCATATGCTTCTTTTTTATCGGTTGTTGCTTTAAGATTCAAATCCTTGGTTTGAAAAAATTCTGTTATTTCCTTATCTTCAATCGGACTTATTCTTTTATTTATCATTTCCACTTTTTCTGGAATAATGTCAAGAGCAACTACTTCGTTATTTTGTGCTAATAAAACCGCATTGCTAAGTCCAACGTATCCTGTTCCCGCTATCGCTATTTTCATAAAATTCCTTTTTAGTTTTATTATTCAACCGTAACGGATTTTGCCAAGTTTCTTGGCATATCCACATCATTACCGAGTCTTACAGCCACCTCAAGGGCCAAAAGCTGCGTTACAACCATCATTTCGAAAAACTCCACCATATCATATTCCGTATCGCTTATTTTTATAAAATCATCGGTAAGTTCTATATATTCGCTTGAAACACTTAAAACCGTAGCGTCTCTTGCAACAAGTTCTTCTATATTGGATTTTGTTTTTTCAAACAGCCTGTTTTTGCTAAGAAGAGCCACCACAAACAGCTCAGGGTCTGCTAAGGCTATGGGCCCGTGTTTCATCTCACCCGCAGGATAGCCCTCTGCGTGAATATAGCTTATTTCTTTTAATTTCAAAGCCCCTTCAAGTGCTAAAGGATAAAAAATATCCCTTCCTATAAAGAAAAACCCATGACCGTGTAGGTATCTTTTTGAAAGTCTTTTTATTTTTTCATGTTTTGAAATATCGACTTTAACGGCCTCTATAGCTTCGTTTATTATTTCATATTCGTTAACATCTCCTAAATAATCGGCAAGCATCCAAAGGGTCATAACCTGGGTTGCAAACGCTTTTGTCGAAGCCACTCCCTTTTCTATTCCGGCTCTAAGAAGTATCGTCTTATCGGCAACCCTGACAATAGAAGAGTTATCGACATTGCAAAGAGCAAGGGTTTTCAGTCCCGCTTTTTTTGCCATTTTAAGAGTCTCAAGCGTATCAGCGGTTTCTCCCGACTGCGAAATTACTACAAAAAGAGTGTCTTTACTCAAAAGAGGCTCTCTGTATCTAAGTTCGCTGGCAACCTCAACATCCACTCTTATTTTGGCTTTTCGCTCTATCAGATATTTCCCTACAAGCCCCGCATGGTAACTGGTCCCGCAGGCGGAAATGATTATATTGTTAATTCCTTCAAAAAAACTTCTCTCAAGTTCTTCAAACACTATTCCATCTTTTGTATTTCTTCCAAGAGTATTTTCTCTTAAAACGTCAAACTGCTCGTATATCTCTTTTTCCATATAAAACCTGAATCCGCCTTTTTTTGCAGACTCCCTGTTTGACGGAAGCTCTTTAAAAAAAGGTAATATTTTTTCATCGCATCTAAAAAGGCTGAGCTCTTTATCAAACCAACCCCATTCCCCGTCTTCAAGATAATGGGCTTTTTTAGCATACCCTATAAGGGGCGCGTCGGATGAGGCAAAATACCCCTCTTTAGTAACAATAAGAGGTGAGCCGTTTTTAGCAAAAAATATTCTCTCTTCCTTATCGGTTACAAGCAGTACGGCATAAGCCCCCTCAAGCTTTTCAATCGTTTTTTTGAAAGCCTCTTTGGTATTCCCCTCATAATAATACTCAAAAAGCCTTACTATAACTTCCGTATCGGTTTGGGATACGAACTCTATGTTTTTTTCTTCCAGAAATTTTTTTATTTCCTGATAGTTTTCTATTATTCCGTTATGAACTACGGCGCTGAATTTGCCTGTCTGAGGATGTGCGTTTATTTCCGTCGGTTTTCCATGGGTTGCCCATCTGGTATGACCGATTCCAAGAAAGGGATTTTTGAATTCAACCTTTGTTACTTTTTCCTCAAGATTTTTAAGTTTCCCCACGGCTTTTATAACTTTTAGGCCTTCTTTATCTTTTACGGCTATTCCCGCGCTGTCATATCCCCTGTATTCAAGTTCCTTTAGACCTTCGATTAAAAATTCGACAACATTATCACACCCTATACACCCTACTATTCCGCACATCAGCTTTCCTTAAATTCTTTTTCATAAAAATAGTTCGCAGCTTCCATAAACCCTTTTACGCTTCCGCAGTCAAATCTTTTTCCCTTAAATTTATACGCTATTACCATGCCTTCCTTTGCCTGTTTAAGTAAAGCGTCTGTCAGCTGAATTTCTCCGCCTTTGCCGGGTTTTGTTTCTCTTAAAAGATCAAAAATATCAGGGGTGAGAATATATCTTCCAATAATGGCCAGGTTGCTAGGAGCGTTTTTAGGCTCGGGCTTTTCAACCATATCCTCGACCATATAAATCCCGTCTTCTATTTTTTTGCCTTTGATAACCCCGTATTTTTTAACTTCGCTTTTGGGAACTTCCTCTATAGCGACTATCGTACATCTGAACTTTTTATACAGTTTCACCATCTGGAAAAGAACGTCTCCCTCGCACAAATCATCAGCCAATACCACCGCAAAAGGATTGTTTCCTATCAAAGGCTCTCCTGTTAAAACAGCATGGCCAAGCCCTAGCATCTCTTTTTGTCTGACATATGTAAAGGTACATCTGTCTATCATTTCGTCAACTTCTTTTAAAAGGGGTTCTTTTGAAGAACCTTTTATTTTGTTTTCAAGTTCGGGATTTTTATCCAGATAATCCTCAATAGCCCTCTTGCTTCTTCCCGTTACAAAACCTATCTCAAAAATTCCGGCGTTCATACACTCTTTTATACCGTAATGGATAAGAGGTTTATTTACCACCGGCAGCATCTCTTTTGGCACCGATTTTGTAGCCGGCAAAAACCTTGTCCCGTACCCGGCAGCTGGAAAAAGAGCCTTTTTTATCATTAAACTACCTTTTTTGTTTTTGCTATTTTACAATAATTATCTTTAAGTAATAAATAAGTAACAGTTTTATTGTATAATTTTATTTCAAAAATTTATAAATAAACTATAAAGGTTATACAAAAATGAGTGTACAGACAATAAAAGTAAAAAAACAAAACGATTCCCCTAAAGATGAAATCAGAAAAATATTAAAAAAATTTAAGTCTATTTTTTTCCAAGTTGGTATATTCAGTTTTTTTATTAATTTATTAATGTTAGCAGCCCCTATATATATGCTTGCAGTTTATGATATTGTTATGCCTGCTAAAAGTATAGACACTTTATTGGTAGTAACAGCAATTATTATTCTTTTTTTCATTTCGATGGGAATACTAGATTTTATTAGAAGTAAAATTTTAATAATAACAGCAAACAAACTTGATACACTGTTAAATCAAAAAGTATATAATGCCGCTTTTGAAATGGCTTTAAAATATCCTGGTAAAATAACAACGGAGCCTATAAACGATTTACAAACAATAAAAAATTTTTTATCAGGCCCTGCAATTATCTCCTTTTTTGATGCTCCATGGTTTCCTATATATTTAGCGATTATGTTTGCATTTGATCCTATTTATGGCGTATATGGATTAGTAGCCACCATAATAATTATAGCTTTTACAATTATAAATGATTTTGTTACTAAAAAAGGTTTAAAAGAATCTATAAACGCCAACAGAAAAGCTCAAAATAAATTCCTAAATCAAATAAGAAACGCCGAAGTGGTAGAAGCTATGGGTATGAGAAAACCACTGTTTAAAAGATGGATGAAAGATTATTATCATTATTTAGAAACCCATACGGAATCTACATCAAAATCTTCTTTTTATACCAATTTAAGTAAATCTTTTAGAATGATGTCATCGTCTTTAATGTACGGTGTTGGAGCGGTTCTTGCTATAACAGGTCATATAAGTCCTGGAATGATTATCGCAGGTGCGGTATTACTCGGAAGAGCTCTTGCACCTATAACACAACTAGTTTCCACTTGGAAAACTTTTACAGCGGCAAAAGAGTCTTATGTTAAACTAAATTCTTTATTATCGGAATTCAATGAAGAAGAAGATAAAAAAATATCCCTCCCTGAACCAAAAGGAGCATTAAGTTTTATTAATGTTGTAACAGTTCCACCTTTATCCCAAGAACCTGTATTAAAAAACATAACTTTCCATATTCAACCAGGAGAAACTATAGGAATTATAGGTCCAAGCGGTGCGGGAAAATCCTCTTTAGCCAAAACCGCGCTTGGTATATGGAAACCAGCGGCAGGAGAAGTAAGACTTGACGGAGCGGAAATTTCCCAATATAAAAGAGACGAAATAGGACCTTTAATGGGATATCTTCCTCAGGACATAGAATTATTCGAAGGTACTATTGCTGAAAACATAGCACGATTTACCGATGCAGACGATGCCAAAATAATAGAAGCCGCTAAACTTGCCGGTGTTCATGAAATGATAGTAAAAATGCCAAAAGGATATAATACTAAAATCGGTCCTGGAGGAGCCACTTTATCAGGTGGGCAAAGACAGAGAATCGGCCTTGCAAGAGCTGTTTTCGGTAATCCTAAACTAATCATACTGGACGAACCGAACTCTAATCTCGACGATATAGGAGAAAAAGCTCTCATTCAGGCCCTTATTCAACTAAAACAGAAAGGAAGCACTATATTGTTTATAACTCATAAAACCAACATTTTAAATCTTGCAGACAAAATATTATTTTTACAAAATGGAATGCTAAAACTTTTCGGACCTAGGGACCAAGTTTTATCGCAATTAAGAAAAGGGTGATATTATGGAAAATTTAGAACAAAAACTCTCTCATAAAAAAGTTTCTTTCGCAGGTATTATTTTAATATTTCTTATTTTCGGAGTATTTGGAGTATGGTCCGTAGTTGCTAAACTCGATTTAACGGTACAAGCTCCCGGGCAAATTATTGTAAAAAGTCATCCTAAAGATATTCAGCATATTAAAGGAGGAACTATAGATAAGATATATGTAAAAGAAGGTGATTATGTAAATAAAGGAGATAAATTACTGACCCTTGACACTTCACAAATAAAAGAACAACTCTCTTCCACAAAATCGGAATATCAACATATGTTAGCATCAAAAATAAGAATTGAAGCTCAATTAAATAATAAAAAGCTTATATTTCCTCCGGATATAAATACTTCCATAAAAAAAGAAGAGTATAAAATTTTTAAAAATCAACTATCCAATATAAAAGAAAAACTCAAGGATTTTAATCATCAAATAAACTCTTTACAAGAAAACATCAACTCTCTTATATCTATCAAAAAAACAAAAGAAGAAATTTTAACCTCTTATCAAAAAGAATTAAAAGATATGAAAATTTTATATTCAAAAGGCTTCCTAAATAAAGATAAGTTAACTGATTTACAAAGAAAAATAATTCAAATAAAAGGGGATATTCAAGATATAGAATATCAGATTAAACAAAAGCAATCCCAAATAAAAGATTTAGCGGCAAAGAAAAACATCACCCTATCAGAATATAAAAAAGAATTGCTTGCCAAATTAAAGGATATCAATACAAAATTACCTTCACTCCAGAGTAAAATAGAAATGCTTAATACAGAAATAAACAAAAGCACCGTTTATGCTCCTTCAAACGGATACGTCCAAAATATGAAAATCCACACTTCAGGCGAAGTAATAGCCCCTTATAAAACAATTATGCAGATAATCCCAAAAAGCGATAAATTAATTATAGAAGCCCATATTTCCCCTCTTGATATAGAAAAAGTAAAAGTAGGAGAAAAAGCGGAAATAATGTTTGCATCATACGTAGACCCTTCTGCAAAACCAGTGGAAGGAAAAGTAATTTATGTATCCCATGACATTATAAAAGATGAAAAAAACCCTCAAAATTCTTATTATAAAGCATATATAGAAATTACTCCTCAAGGATTAAAAGCAATAAAAGAAAATAATTTTAAAATAATTCCGGGAATGCCCGTAACGGTATTTATCAAAGCAGGTAAAAGAAGCTTTATTTCTTATATTTTATATCCTCTTCATCAACTATTAAAAGGCGCATTCCATGCAAATTAGAATAATTTTTTTAACCATAATATTTTTTTCTTACTCTTTTGCTTCTTTATACGAACTTTACAAAGCTACATTAAAAAATAATTACAAACTAAAAAGCATCCATTACCAGATAAAAGCCCAAGAGTATAAACTAAAAGAAGCAAAAGATAATTATTTTCCTACTTTTTCCCTTAATACAAGTTACGGTTTAGACAAATACCAATACAATTATCCTACAAAGACTATAAGATACAATTCCAAAACATATTCATATACCTTTTCCATAAAACAACCGTTATACGTACCCAAAATTTTTGCCTTAATAAAAGATAACAAGCTAAAACTAAAATATCAAAAATTACAACAAAAAAAACAACTAAACGAAATTCTTAAAGAAATATCCATATCTTACATTGATTTAATTACTTATACTCAACTACAAAAGATTCAAAAACAAAAAATAGATTACCTTAAAAAAGTTTTAGAAGAAATTTCTCTTAAGTTAAGTTTAAAACTCTCCACAATAGACGAATACACATATACAAAAGCTCTTTTGCAAAAAGCTAATTCAGAATATAAAACCTCTAAACTTATGATAAAGTTCTTAACCAAAAAATTAGAACTTCTCACTTTTTGCAAAAAAATATCATATCCTTCCCAAATATCAACCTTACCTGCAATTCCCCAAAAAATAGACATAAATAACAGTTATGACCTTAAAACAGCAAAAATAAATATGCAAATAAGTAAAAACGAAATACAAAAAAGAAAATATGACAAATATCCAAATATAAATTTAAGCACCAGTTATTCCGATACAGATTCAAGCGATTCTATCACAAGAAGAAAAAATTTCAGAGCTTTTATAGAACTTAGTATGCCTATTTTTAATAAACAAACAAATGATTCTATAGAAGAAGCAATACAGCTTTATCAAAGCAGTGTATATGATTATAAAAATCTTTATAATGAATTAATTACTCAAAAAGAACAAACTTATTTAAATATTAATAAACTTTTAAGTACTATAAAAAGCGATAAAGCTGAAATAGAAAATAAAAAAACTCTTTTAAAAAAGGCTGAAATAAGTTATAATTCAAAGCTAATTTCGCTAAGTTCTTTTATCAAAGCGAAAAATGATTACTTAGACGCAATAGTAACCTTAAAAAGAGATTACGGAGAGCTGTTTAAAAATTACGTATATCTCTTTTATTTAGAAGGTTCTTTGTCTAAAAACATAGAAAAAATAAGTAAATTAATACAAGGAGAATAAAATGGCAAAAATAAAAATAGATAACAAAGAGTACAATATAGAAGACCTTAACGACGTAGCTAAATTACAGATTAACAACATTCAATATGTTGATCAAAAAATAAATGATTTAAAAGCGCAGATAGCAACATTAAACGCGGCTAGAGAATATTATACTGCTATTTTAAAAGCAAACCTGCCAAAAGAGACCGCAGAAGAAGAAACAATTAAATTTGACGAGGAGTAAATTTTTTGCAAGAAACTATTATAGGACAACAGTTTACCCCTGTTTATGACCCTAAAGAAGACAGAATCAGATTAATTATAAACATCAATTATCCCACAAGACACGATATTTGGATTACAAGAAGATTTTTAATCAATCTTCTTGATAACGTGTCTCATCTTATAACTGACAATATCAAAACTCAACAAACAACTTCACCACAAAACCAAAATACAATACCTCAAAAAATATACAAATTCCGTAAAAAACCTAAATTAATTGAAGAATTAAATATTTCTTACAATAAAGATACCAATACTTATAATCTTTTAATTAAAGACGCAAAAACATCCATAGAATCAGCTTTAACGCCTGAAGACTTAAATAACCTCATAAAACATTTAATAAAACCGGTTAAATACGAATGGGGATTACATATTTAATAACTTCCTTTTTTTTGTAAAACTACAATAAAAGTTTTTAAGAAAATATATAAATCAAGGCATAAATTTCTTTTTTTTATATACCACTTATCTAAAACCACTCTTTTTGAAAAAGGAATCTCATTTCTTCCGGTAATCTGCCAAAGTCCCGTTATCCCCGGCTTCAGAGAAATATAAAACTTAAAAAAATCTTTATCATCTATAATTTCATCCAACAAATAAGGTCTGGGACCAATTAATGTCATATCTCCTTTTATAACGTTAAAAAACTGAGGAAGTTCATCTAAAGAAAATTTTCTTAAAATTTTTCCGAGTTTAGTAATTCTGGGGTCATTTTTAAGTTTTTTATACATAAGCCATTCCCTGAGTAAATTTTCATTTTCTTTTAAATTCTTTTCCAAAACTTTATCAGCATCTTTCACCATAGTCTGAAATTTATAAATATAAAATTCCTTTCCTCCTTTTCCTACTCTTTTTTGTTTAAAAATAGGATTTCTTTTTTCTATCAACAAAATTATTAGATATATTATTAAAATAACAGGAAAAAATAATATAAGAAAAAATAAAGAAAAAACATATTCTAAAACATATTTCACTTTTAAGTTCATATGATACTTTCTAAAAAACTTTTAATTTTTTCTTCAAATTTATTTACATCAAATTTCATAGAATGCTCTCTTATAGCAAAATAATCAAATGTTCTTTTATTAAAATCATTGACAGCTTTTATTATATTTTCTTCATTTTGTTCATTAAATAAAATTCCGCTAACTCCGTCTATAACGCTTTCAGCCGTCCCTCCTTTATTCAAAGCTATAACAGGTGTTCCGCATACCTGAGCTTCCACCGGAGCAATACCGAAGTCCTCTTTAGCGGCATAAACAAAAGCTTTTGCTCTTTTAAGAATATTCACCTTCTCCTTATGAGACACATAACCCTTAAATATAATATTATCGCCCGCCATTTTCATTAATTTTTCTTTTTCTTCCCCCTCTCCGATAATAATAAGTTTTTCTCCTAATCGATTAAAAGCTTTTACCAATAAATCCACTCTTTTATATCCCACAAGCCTGGAAACAGTTACGAAATAGTTTTCTTTAGTCTTTTCAAAATCAAAAAGATTAATATCTACAGGAGGATAAATAACCGCTGCATCCCGGGAATAAATTTTTTTTATTCTTCTTTTTACGAAATTAGAATTTGCAATAAAATAATCAACCCTGCCCACAGAAGCAAAGTCCCATATCCGTATTTTATGCATCAACAACTTAAATAACATCTTTTCCAGCCCGTTTAACTTTTCCATATAATCAAAATACATATCCCAAGCATATCTCATAGGCGTATGACAGTAACAAACATGTATCTGTTCTGAAGTAGTCAAAACATTTTTAGCAACTGAATGTGAAGAACTTAATATAACATCATATTTTCTTAAATCAAAACTTTCTATTGCATAAGGAAATAAAAAAAGCATTTTTCTAAAATGTTTTTTTGCAAAAGGAATATTTTGTAAAAAAGAAGTAATAATATTTTTATTCCCCACTATAAGTTTTTTTTCTTCAGGAGATAAAAAATCAACCAATGAATAAATATCCGCGGTATTAAAAACTTTTATAAAACTTTTTACACATCTTTCCGCCCCGGCGTATTTATCAAGCCAATCCGCAATAATAGCCATTTTCAAAGTTTTTTCCTTATTAAATCTATTTTTTCCTGAATTTTAGAAAGCAAAACGCTAAATAATAATAAAATTAAAAACACTGTAAAAAAATAAAAAAACTTATTCCTTATTCCTAATTTTTCCACTATTAAAAAAACTAAAAAGTGAGATATAAATATAGGATAAGACAAAGAACCAAAAAACTTATCATATTTAAATTCAAACTCCAACAATTTAGGAATAAAAGGCAAAAACAATATCGCAAGCAGTATTTCTTTTACAAAAACATAAGAGGTAAAATAAAAGCCTATAAACATAAAATAAACAATTAAAAATAAATACACAAGTTTAAAAAAAGTTCTTTTACCGCAAGAATATAAAAAACCAAATAAAAAAATCCACAATACCCCAAAAATATACCTATACCCAAAATTATCTGAATTAAAATAAGGAGTGTTTATACTAAAAGCCAACAATTGAATAAATAACGAAAAAATAAAAAGCGCATACAAATATTTTATCCGTTTATAAAGAACGACAAAAATAAAAGGAACCAATAAATAAAAATGCCACTCTGTAGACAAAGACCATGTCGGAGGAATTAAAGGATGAGGTAAGAGAGCTTTTATCTCAAAAGGATAAAAAACATAATTATTTAAAATCAATACAGCATTTAACAAAAGTTTATCAAAACTCAAATGCTGATTTAATAAAGGTATTAATTGACTAGGACCAAAAAAATAAATCACCGTAACCGTTAAAAATAAAACTATTAAATAAAGAGGAAAAATCCTTAATATTCTTTTTAAATAAAAAAATAAAGCACTTTTGATAATAGCGTTTCTTTTTAGCGTCTCTTTTTTAAAACTGAAAAACATTAAATAACCACTGATAAAATAAAACATAACAACCGCACTTACCGCCGGATTAAAGTTATAAGGAAAAGGGGAAAAAGGAAGATGAGAAAGCATAACAATCCATGCAAGGATAAACCTAAAACTTCCCAACATAAGCCGTTATCCTTCAAATAAATATAAAAGTTTTTCCACACTCTTTTCCCATGTAAATAAATCAGACCTTTTTCTTCCTTCTTTTTTCATATTTTGTCTAAAAGTTTCATCAAATAAAAACATTTCTATTTTTGATTTAATGTCCTCAACAGAATAGGGATTACAATAAAGAGCCGAATTTCCACAAATTTCAGGTAAAGACGCCCTGTTGGAAACAATTACAGGGCAACCGCATGCCATAGCTTCGAGCGGAGGCAATCCAAAACCTTCATAAAAAGATGGATAAACAAATAAAAAAGCAGCATTATATATACACGCAAGTTCTTTTTCGTTCACATAACCTACATATTTCACATATTTCGAATTCTTTTTTATCAACTTCATAATATTTTCATTATCCCATCCGGAAAAACCGACGAGTACCAACGGATATTCTTTTTTAATATCTTCATATAACATATCATAAGCTTTTAACAAATTCAGAAGATTTTTTCGCGGTTCTATACTTCCCACGAATAACATAAACTTATCCGGCAAATTATATGTTTTTTTTATTTGATTTGTTTCCTCATCAGAATAATTTCTAAAAACATTCTTATCTATCCCGCAATATACCACTTCTATCGGCTTATCATTAAAAAATTCTTTTGCTTCTTTTTTGATATATTCAGAATCAACTACTATAATGTCACTTTTTTTTATATTTTCCCAAAAATTTTTTTCAAAAAACTCAACTCTTTCTTTAGGATGCCACTCTTTATGAAAATAAAAAGAAAAATCATGCACCGTTGTAATAATTTTATCCGCTCTGATATTTTCCAAAGGAATAAAATTAGGCTCAAAATAAACATCAAACTTTTTAGACATCCTCTTTCTCAATACTCTACGCAACACTTTTTTTAATAAAGGAAATCTAGAAACGGAAAAAGACCTAGATGGAGAAGTTATAAGTTTTTTAGTATAAAAACCATAATAAAACGTTACATCCTCTTTTTGCATCAATCTTTTAGAAATTTCAAAAGTATATTTACCCACCCCCGTCAAGGGAGACAACAAAGGAACAGTGTCAATCACTATACTCATACATATCCCTAAGAGTTTCGTAAAAAGGCTTTTGTTTCACCTCCCCTATTAAAGAAAACAACTTTTTATTGCTACCAAGAAGTTTCGGTATATCGTTTTTCCTTACATATTTCGGATTAATTTTTATTTTTATTTTATATCCGGCAATATCTTCCATATAACGTATAACATCCAAAAGTCTTATTCCTCTTGAAGATGCAATATTAACAATTTCATTTTTAATATCAGAAAAAATAAGTCTTTTATAAACCTCACAAACAAAATCGATATCGTTAAACTCTCTGACAACATCAAGATTTCCAAGTTCAATTTCTTTTTTGCCTTCTTTGAAATGTTTGACTATTTTCGGAACCAAAAACTTATCATCCTGCCCCGGCCCCGTATAATTAAAAGGTCTGGTAATGATAACACCTGATTTATCAATATAATTTTTAGCTATCTGCTCTGCCCCGTATTTACTAAGACCGTAATGATTATTGGGATTTACACACATCCCCTCATCTAATACTTCTTTACCCTGTCTTCCATAAACTACAGCACTGCTCGCAACAATAACTTTTTCAGCCCATCTGTTCTCTTCAAAAATATTTTGAGTACCTAACGTGTTTACATTATAAAAATTTTGTGTATTTTCAGAAGCGACAAACGAAACTGCCGCTAAATGAATAATAATATCAGGTTTTACTTCGTTTAGCACATATCTTACATTATTTCTATCGTTAATATCACATTTAAACACTTTATTGTTTTCAAACTTTCTGGAAGTTCCGAAAATCTCGGTCTTCGAATTTTTTTCCAGATAGTTTTTTAAATGCCTACCGGTAAAACCATCAATTCCGGTAATTAACAGCCTCAAAAGCTCATACCTTTTTTATTTTTTTCGATATCAGATTTCACCATTATTTCACATAACTCCTCAAGAGAAGTTTTAGGTTCCCAACCAAGCTCTTTTTTAGCTTTTGAATAATCCCCTATCAATAAATCAACTTCCGCAGGCCTAAAAAATTTTTCGCTTACTTCTACAAGCACTTTACCTGTTTTTTTATCTATTCCTTTTTCATCAACACCTTTGCCTTCAAAAACAATCTCAATTCCGACAACATCAAACGCCATTTTAATAAAATCCCTTATACTAGTCGTTCTGTTTGTAGCCAAAACGTAAGTATCAGGTTTTTCCGCCTGCAGCATCAGATACATTCCCTTAACATAATCTTTTGCATATCCCCAGTCTCTTTTGGCGTCAAGATTACCCAAAACTATTTTATCCTGTTTACCCAATACGATTTTCGCCACTCCATCAGTTATTTTTCTGGTAACAAACTCTTTTCCTCTTAAAGGAGATTCATGATTAAACAAAATTCCGCTGCTTCCAAAAATATTATAACTTTCACGGTAGTTAACGGTAATCCAATGAGCATACAGCTTAGCAACGCCATAAGGACTCCTCGGATAAAAAGGAGTGGTTTCTTTTTGGGGAATTTCCTGAACTTTGCCAAACATTTCCGATGTTGAAGCCTGATAAAACTTTATTTTAGGATTTACTATACGAATAGCTTCCAACAAATTAAGCGGACCTATACCCGTAATTTCAGCTGTTGTAACGGGCTGTTCGAAAGAAACCCCCACAAAACTCTGAGCAGCCAGATTATAAATCTCATCCGGTTTTATTTCTCCTACCATCCTGACAGATTGAGACGCATCGGTTAAATCATATTCTACCAGCTTTAAATCGGGATGATTGAATACTCCTAAATATTCAAGTCTCCAAAAATTAACCGAGCTTGTCCTTCTGTATGTCCCGTAAACCTCATAACCTTTATTTAATAACAGTTCAGTCAAATAAGCTCCATCCTGTCCGGTAACTCCGGTTACAATAGCTCTTTTTTTCAATAGTTTCTCCTAACTTTTTAGCAAAAATTATATCATAATATAAGAGTCTAAAAATACAACTTTTTCCACATTTCCCAATTCTATTATCTCATTATCCGTTATAAGTTTCACATATCCGTCATCATATTTCATATCAAACAAATCTTTTTTAGCATTAACATACAGGGTATCAAACCCTTCTCCTCCGTCAACAATATCATTTCCTCCGTATAATATATATATGTTGTCGTCCCCGGCGTTTGTCATAATTATATTAGACCACCAATTATCATATACCGTATCACTACCCTGAGACCCTTTATAGTTTTCTATAAGCGTGGGCTGGGAAATTCCGATTATATTTTCTCCCCGGTATATTTCATTTTTAAAATCCGGATTATCATTTATTGTGTCTATTATATTATTATATATCTCTTCAAAATACATATAAGGAATATTTTTCGAATCAAACTCTTTTTGCAACTCTTTTTTTATATAATCATAAGGAAGGTCATTTACTATAGAAGAGAGAGTATCCCCGTTCATATTAAAAGTAACCTTTTCATCCGTACCGGAGAAATCAACGGTATCTATCCCCACTTTGTCATAAAAAGTAAAAAATCTGTAATTATCATACAAACCACTCAAATCATACACATTATTCCCTACGTTAATATGTTCTCCGTACAAATACTGAAGAGCGTCAATATCATAAATGGCGTATCCCTGACGACCTATTCCCTCAAGCCCTATGGAATATTCATAACCGTTTCCATACCAATCCACATCTACCGACGGCAAAAAATCCTCAACATTAGTATAACTCATTATGGTATAAAGCGTATTGTCTTCATCAGAAGGCATAATAACGTCACCTTCAAAAGGATGCTTCAATCCCAAAGCATGGCCTATCTCATGCAAAATTACATCATACCCAAGACCATTCCCATATTTAAGATAATCATTTGCCAAAAAAATATCGCTACCTTCTCCATCGGTTATTAATTCATTATCAGTATAATTCATTAACATTTTAGTCAATCCAAGTTCATTAGCATTTGACAAATCCACTTTATTAAATCTTATATCTCCATTATCGGAAACTTCTTTAAACTTAACATTTAATAAAACAGACAACTCGTCAAAAGCTTTTCTAACAAGAGATTTATCATAATCGTCCAAAGGATGCCAATTTACCGTCTCATCTCCGGAATATTCTCCGGGCAAAATTTTATTAAAACTGTATGTAATAACACTTTTTTTTATTTTCATTCCCCCGTTTATCAATAACGATTCCACTTCTTTATACGGTTTTATTGTATTTGCCGTAAACATATCTATATTTCTTACGGCTTTTTGCATACTTTCATAAGAATAATCAACATCTTCAATAAAACTTTTATACTGCTCAAAATCTCCGTTAAAATAATTTATATATTCACTCCCGTAATATCCGACAGTAACTTTATTTTCAAAAGCAACAGCGGTTTTTCTCGTCTCTTCATCCGTAGTTATTACCCCTTTTGCCATCATATCCGTAACATCTATAATTTTCGTAACAACATCCCCAACCGTATCACCACCGTCAATTATCAAAGAAACCCAGCCGTCTATCCCTTCGGGGTCATCATCATAAGTTTTATTAAATAAAATCTCATATACCGATTCTATTATATTTTTGACACTCTCCTCACTTTGAAGGTTTACATTAACATACTGAGGATATATTTCCCCATACATTTTATTCTCTGACACCAGATAAACCGCAGCCGCAAACATATCATCAGCCAACTCGGACTCGGAAAGATTATGCTCAAGAGCATACTTATACCAAGACTGTAATCCGGCTTTTTCCGGGACCCTGTCAAACAGGGCCACGTATAGTTTAGCTACGTACTCGCTAAAAATCATCCACCGAATTCCGTATAATCAATATCGCTATGAATATCTTCATTTAGCAAACCATCGTTTTCAACATCATCAGGATGATGAAAATCGGATTCGTTTTTCACATAAGAGTTTTCATTTTCATCAATCTTCACAACAGTACTCATATCAATATCGTCTATAGCGTGTTCTTGTAAATCCTCCAACGGAACCGTCTGATCAAGATTATCGTTTTTTTCAAAATCGGCAGCAAGTATTTCATCAATTTTGTTTAGGTCCTCTTTTGAATTAATTTTTTCCAAAACATCATGCATCTTTTTAAGAGATTCTTCATCTACACTCTTTAATTTTTGAATTTTATTGGTTATCTCTTTTGCCGCTTCAACTTTAAGTTCAAATTTCTCGGCAGCCTGCACGGCATTTTCATACTCCTCGCCTAAAACATCTTTATAAGTTTCAGGATTTTTCGCTATCTGTTCAGTTATATAAACAATACCCGCAACGGCGTCACCTATACTTTTCTCTCCGCTGACGATACTCTCAACCCAGCTGTCTATACCTTCCGGGTCATCCTCATAGCTTTTGCCAAGAAGCGTTTCATAGACTGACTCTATAATATCTTTTATTTTATCTTCGGAACCTGACAAATTGTTTAAATCTATCTGTGCATACTGGGGGTATAAATCTTCCAATCCAAACAAACTTACCGCCTGAACAGCTGCATCAAACATATCGTTCGCCACTTCGTTCATTGTAGCAGCTTCATCATCTTTATATTTTTCATGCCACTGCTCTACTTCCTCTTGGGTAGGAGCTCTTTGAAACATAGCCAGATACAGTTCTATTATTTGTTCTTGTGTTACCATTGCATAATCCTTTTTGTTTTTTAAATTATACACTAAACAACATTACCAGTTTATTAACCGAAAAGGAAGGTTATACCATACCGTCGCAGTAATGCTCTACCACGTAGTTAAGATAATAATACCAAATATTATGATAAAATTTTTATGTTAAAAAGCCCAATAAAAGTTTAAAAGGCAAATTTATGAAAATACTTATTTTAGAAGACGATTATATACTAGCCGACTCTTTAAAAGAACTTTTAACAGAGGAAAATTTCGAAGTGGATATAGCCCAGACACCCGAGGAAGCATATGAAAAAACATTTCACAATACTTATAATCTGTATATCTTTGATATTAATCTTCCGGAGGAAAACGGTATTGAAGTTCTAAAAAACCTTAGAGAAGCAGACGACAAAACACCGGTTATATACATAAGCGCCCTAACTGATATTAAAACAATAGCAAAAGCGTTTGATATAGGGGCGGAAGATTATATAAAAAAACCCTTTGAAATAGAAGAATTTTTAATACGCGTAAAAGCAAAACTAAAAACACCTTTAAATACCGTCTCATACAAAAATATAGAAATAGACACCTCTCAAAACATAGTGAAAAAAAACGGCAAAATCGTTCCGCTCGGACACATTCAATACAATATTTTAAAAACACTTGTGGAAAACAAAGGAAGGATAGTTTCTAAAGACACTCTACTCTCTTTTTTCGAACAGCAAAACGACAACGCCCTGAGAGTTACCATAAAAAAAATAAAAGATAAACTGGATATAGATATAAAATCAATAAGAGGTCAAGGATATATTATTGAATAAATACGAAAAAAAAGCCTTTTTTATAAATTTTGCCATTTTTTTCTTTATACAACTAATACTGATTATATTAATAAATTTACAGGAAAGAAAAATTCAAATCCACAATCTTAATTCATCGATAAAAAGGGAGCTTGAAATATGTTCGTACAAATTAAACTGCAAAAACATCAATATTTCTTTTGAAAAAAAAGAAAGTTCAAAAAATATACTCACTCTTATGAAAAACGATAAAGAAATATACATTCTGGTAGAAACCCCTTTTTTGAAAAAAAATTATCTAAAAATAGGTATGCCGCTTGAAATTTACCACAAAAAAATAAACCTTATAAACCAAAAGATTTTTAAATCCTTTCTGTTTCAAATTGTCTTTATTTTTTTTACATCTCTGCTTCTTGCCTTTTACGCCCTTTCGCCTTTGAGAAAAGCTTTAAAGATAAACGAAACATTTATAAAAGATATTTTACATGACTTCAACACGCCTCTTTCTTCCATAAAAATAAACCTTTACCGACTTAAAAAAAACAAATGCGATGAGAAAACCGTTTCCAAAATAGAAAGCAGCGTTAATTCCATTCTTAAACTGCAGGAAAACTTAAAATCGTTTCTTAATTCCATTCCTAACCAAAAAGAAACGTTTGAATTAAAAAAAATCATAGATGATGAAATAAAAACACTCTCTCCGTTATATCCGCATATTTCCGTAAAAACAAATATTGACAACATCAAACTAAGCACCAATAAAAACGCATTTAAAAGCATTATTCATAATATTCTGAGCAATGCCTTTAAATATAATAAAAAAAACGGCAGTATTTATATATACAATAAAAAAAACAATCTCATAATAGAAGACACTGGTACAGGAATAAAAAATCCTTCAAAAATCTTTGAAAGATTTTATAAAGAACATGAAAGAGGAATCGGAATAGGTATGAATATAGTTAAAAAACTGTGCGAAGAATTAAAAATAGAAATTTCAATAGACTCAAAACTGGATAAAGGAACAAAAGTATCTTTAAACCTGAAAAATATCGAGGTTCATAAATGAAAAAAACCTTTTATATATTATTTATAACGGCCTGTTTTTTAACCGCATCGGATTCCAATCTCACCGAACTTGATAAAAAGATAGAAATGTTAAACAAACTTCCACCTGAAAAAAGATATAAGCTCATGAACGAAATAAAACAGGAGATTTTAAAATTAAACGAAATGCAAAGACTTAAAATTCTAAAAAAACTCTTAAAATCCCAAAATATTCAAACTCAGGACACAGAAGAAGATTTGATAATAGAAAATCCAAATATGGAAGGAAAATAATGAAAAAAATTTTTTTTATATTATTCGTTACGGCTTTACTGTTTGCAAAAGACTCCGACCTTGACGGAGTGCCCGACGAAATAGACAGATGTCCAAATACACCTTTTTTGACGATAGTCAATAAATACGGATGTCCGGTAAAATCTTTAAAAAAAGAAAAATACCTAAAAATTTACATAGGGACCGAAAAAGACTTTATAGAAGATAAAATTTATTCGTCTTTATTTTTCAGTCCTGTATTTTATTACAAAAATTATTTCGCCGGTTCGTTTCTTTCGAAAATAAAATATGAAAAAGGATATGCGTTTAATACAAAAAATATATTCGCCGGAATAAAAACGGATAAATTAAAAATGAAATTAAAATACTATTTCAAAACCCGTTTTGGCAGAAAATATTTTTCTTTTTATTTAAAACTTTATACTGATTTTGCGAGTATATCTTTTGAGCATAAATTTAAAGATACCTCATACAATAATTTAATTACTGTTTCAAAAGATTTTAAAATAAACAGACACATAAAAATAAAACCTTATAATCTTTATTATATAAACAACCACAAAAACTTTACAGGAATTTACACCACTTATAAAATAAACAAAAAACTTTCTTTTTTTACGAACATATCAACAGGAACCAACAACCATATAAAAGATTATTACTTTTCTATCGGAACTATTTGGAAAACCCAATAAATCAAAAATTCAACTTTTCAAGTCCTGACCCCTTTGGTTCTTTTGTTTTTCGATTCCATTGATTCTATTTTATATCAACCCATACTTTTTAAACACTTCTCTTGCCATTTCATCTTTTGCTAATAACTCATTCACAGCTTTTATAAGCCTATCCACATATTCTTTATCCGCTTTCTTATTAATTATCTCTGAATTTTCTATATCTCTTCTCGCTCTATCTACAACCGTCCTCCTATCCCACATCATAAATCCTATAAGCCCAAATATTCCTCCTGTTAATGCCATCATAAAATTTGTAAGTATTTCAAATCTTTTATCTATTGCTTCAAATCTTTTGTTAAAACTCTCATTCATCATCTCAAATCTTTTATCTATTGCTTCAAATCTTTTGTTAAAACTCTCATTCATCATCTCAAATCTTTTATCTATTGCCTCAAATCTTTTGTTAAAACTCTCATTCATCATCTCAAATCTTTTATCTATTGCCTCAAATCTTTGATTCATATTTTTTTCAAACATATCTATTTTAAGTGTATTTGCATATACTTTTTTATCTAAATTATCTACCTTTTGT
>Ga0256836_1000355_pt1 | contig 25579 bp, 37 predicted proteins | sample 4561380metaG_FD_185974 | JGI IMG/M metagenome (GOLD analysis project Ga0256836, IMG submission 185974) | Hydrothermal vent microbial communities from Guaymas Basin, Mexico - 4561-380 | ecosystem: Environmental > Aquatic > Marine > Hydrothermal vents | place: Mexico: Guaymas Basin | collected...
ACTATGTTAACAAAATATATTTATATCTATCATTATTCTTATCTTTAACAACTCAAATATTATAATTTATTCATATTGGACTTGATATAGGAATTTTCACTAAAATAATCTCATTTTTATAGCTTAATCATTTTAATATTCTCTCTTCATCTTTTTGAAAGTCTAAAAAATCACTTATTATCAATATGACATGTCTTTTAATAAATCTCTTTTCTAGCTCCAAAAAATATTTTAAATTAGTTATATAAAATTTAGCATTTAAATTTAAATTTTTTTCTAAACTTTTTATATAAAAATATAATTTATCTAAATCATTTCACAAACGATAAACCTTTATTCTTTTATTATCTGGTAAAAAACCAATAACATTAATTCAATTTTTTTTAGCAAATATAAAAAAATCTAATAGAAAATCTTTAACTTTATCAATATTGGCTTTCTCATCTCCTCATAAGAAATTCTTATTTACATCGACAAATAAATGAACATCTATATCTCTTTCCTGACGAAAAACATTAACAAACAATCTACCATATTTAGCAGAAACTTTCCAATTTATATATCTAGGATCATCTCAATAATAATATTGTCTTATATCCTCTATTTCTAGCCCCTCTCATTTAAAAATAGTTTTAAACATTCCAAAAAAATTTCACGCTAACAACTTCCTTAATTTTAATTCTATTTTATTTTTCATAAATTATGAAATAGATTTTAAAAATTTAGATATTAAATTCCCTCAAGGAAAAGAAGAATACCAACTAGCTGCTTTTTCCAAATCATCATTAACTCTTATAAGTGCTAACTTACGACCTTTATTAGCATTTCTTACAAATATATCTTTTGTATCCAAATTTTTCTTATTATTTAAAACTATCTGTTTCAAAGAAAACAATTGAGATTTAGCTTGCATTAATATTTTCTCCTTTAACTTTTCTATTTTTTCCGAAATTTCCTTGAGTTCTTTATCGTTTACAGCTTTTAATACTTCAGTTTGTAAATTTTCTATATCTTTCAATAAACTCAAATTATCATTTTTCTCTTCTCCTTCTTTGTTTATTTCATTTTTTAAACTTTCTAATTCAGCTAATATTTTCTCTTTGCTTAAATCTAAGCCTTCTTTATTTAAACCCTTTTCGTTAAACATTTTTTATACCATTATTTTTTAAAATATTTTTCATTAAAGATATATTCTTTTTATAGTCACTTCTAACAGGAGATATTATTGCTATCAATGCTTTATATCAATTTAAATCTATAAGTCAATAAAATATTACTATATGATCAGATTCTTTTCAACGAATAAAAGTATAAGACAATTCTCATTGTCTAATCTTTGCCTTTGATAAAACGTCTATAATCTTCTTTGTCTCAATATATTCTACTATTCTTTGAATAACTCAATATTCTTCTTCTATATTTTCTCTTTTTAAAAGATTTTGAATACCTAAATAATAATATTCATCATTCTTTAAAAAACCAACTACTACTCAATCAGCTAAAGTACCAACCTTTTCTACTAATTCTCTTAAATTATTTCTTACAATATTTAAATTAACCTTTTTCTTAGTATTTCATGTTTGTTTTAAAATCTTATCAATATAGTAAGAAAATCCTTTCAATGTAGGAACTCTTCATGCACCAAAATATGGCTGAAAAACATAATCCAAAGATTCTAAAATATTCATATATTTTCTCAAAGTAGAAGGAGCCATATCTAAAAGATTCATTCTATACAAAATTTTAGAACCAATAGGCTCTCATCTTTTAATATAAAGATCTACTATGATTTCTAATAACTTCTCAGTTCTTTCATCTAACATGGCTTTAAATTTAACAATATAAATATTCTCTTTGACTTTCTCATTATTTTTAATATTATACTAATTACTTTACAAAAAAAAACAATATAAAATGTTCATTCACCTTCATTGACATAGTCATTATTCTCTATTAAAAGCTATTTGAGAACCTAAAAAAATAGTAGAAAAAGCTAAATCACTAAATATGCCTGCCATTGCTTTAACTGACTATGACAATTTATATTGAGCAATAGAATTTTATGAATATTGTATCAAAAACGAAATAAAACCAATTATATGAACAGAATTAAGTTTTACATTCAACTACAATAATTTAAAATTTTCCAAAAATATAGAAACAAACTATATCACTCTATTAGCTAAAAGCTATACGTGATATAAAAACTTAATTAAATTAATATCTATTGCTCAAACAAAAGGACTATATCAAAATATACCTTATATTGATATCAATATTTTAAAAGAATTTTCAAAAGATATATTTATAATCCTAGGCTGACTTTATTCTCGAATATGAAAATTGATAAAAAATTCTAAAAATTTAGACTTAATAGCTGAATATATTAAAAAATTTACAGATATTTTTTGAAAAGACAACATTTTAATAGAAATACAACCTCAAAAAATAGATACATACAAAAATCTAAACAGACACTTACGAGATTTAGCAAAAAAATTAAATTTATTAGTAATAGTTAACAATAATTTTCACTATATTTCAAAAGAAGACAAAGATGCTTTAGGAATATTAAAAGCTATAGATAAAAATGACTTTTATAATCCCCTAGAACACAATCCAATTGAAGAGCAACATATAATGTCAGAAGAAGAAATTAAACAACTTTTAACAGAATACCCTTTTATACCTATAGATATCTTAAATAATAACAAAATTATTGCAGAAAATATAAACATAGAAATACCTCTATGACAAATATTGTTTCCAAAATATGAAGTTAAAAGAGAAAGACAAGAAATATATAATAAATATAAAAATCAATTAATTGATACAACTTAAATATATTTTTTCAAATATTCTATCATACATTTTTGAGTTTCATCCAATTTTATAGACATCTTACTCAACTTATCTAAAAACAATCTAAGAATATAACCATTTTTATATCTTGAAGCCTTTTTTACTTTATCCTTAAAAAGATCCTCTTTTTTATCCATCAAATACTGAAACAATCTTTCAATAGTTTCATCTACTATAAGTTGTGCTAACTGAGAAAGTTGTCGATATATTTCCTGTAAATCTACCTTTTCTTCTAAAATTTCTGTAGCAGATACCATTGTTTAGCTATTCACAGATTAAAACTATTCATTTAATCCTGTTATTATATTCTCCCCAACTACCCCAAACCAATTTATTTTTGTTAAAGTCATAATATAAAATTCAAAATCTAGACTTTGTAAACTTATCCTTTATTAACAAAATTTTATTTTTAATATTAGTTTCATTAAAAATGTTAACTAAATAAATATATACTCAAGATGTACTTATTTTATAATCCTTAATAAAAGGATAAAACTTATCAACAGAAACTACTTTTCTATATCACATTGCTTTACACATATCATCAAAAAGATCTATATACTTCTTATTACTCTTCTTTAAATATGCTATTATTGAAAGTAAATTTTGAATTTGATTCATTTTTCAATCTAAAATAAACAAACCATATCTTTTTTTAACCATAAATCCACTATAAATTAAGTCTTCTCAAGCCCTTAAATCTACAATTCCACTATCAAATCATTCAATCCATGGTCACTTTCAATTTTCATTTAACTGCTTCTTATAAAAATCAGTATTATCAACTTTTTCAAAAAAACCTTTCGAGTTTATCTGATAATCTTGAATAATACTAATTGTCACTATATTAGCTACATCTTTCCTCCATTTATCAAGCACATCTCCTACAACTTTTCATAATTTATCAAAACCTAAAATATTATTTAAAAAATCCAACATATATTTCTGTCATTTTTTAGTAACTAACTCAATAGATCAAGCATCTAAATATATCAAATTTTTATCCGTAGCTCTAATTCAAAATTTTGTCCCTCTTATAATCAATGTATTACCTTTATTATCTTTTACAGACACATTAGAATTAAATGAATATTTAACTAAATTATACACGCTTTCTCAAACTTTATCAAAAATATTCAATTCACTATTTAATCCATCATAATGATAATATATAGTAAAATCATTTCTTCAATTAACTGGTTTCAATAATTGATAGCTTCAATCTGGGTATATCAAACCTACAACGTAATCATTTCCTTCAATTTTTACTCTACAATTTCCTTCTTTTTGTATTATTATTCTTCAATCAATATATTTACATACTTGTTTAGATACTACACCAAACTTAGGATTTCATCTATATATTACAATTTCAATACTATTTCATTTATAAGGCATATATGGTAAATGATTAGTATCTCAGTTTTTAATAACAAAATTGGACTTATAATCTTTTATCATATTATCTCTTGTATTTCAAGTAATATAAGCAACAAATTTGTTATTTCTTTTCAATATACCTCCAATTTGAAATGTAGAAAAATCCTTTTTAACCGCTATAGTATAACATCTATTGAATCTTGGATCTTTCAATTTATTTTTTAGATCAGGTATATTTTTAAAAACACATACATTCCCTTGAATAACATAAAGATCTTTTATTTGATCTAAAGAAATATTTCTATTAGACAAATGAATAAAATTATAATCTCTATCTAATAAAATCAAATTTCATTTGGGTAAATACTCTTTTAAAAAATTTTTGTGAGTATCAATAAAATTAGACAAAAAATTAATATCAGATATAATTTTCTCATTTAAATTTTCTTCTTGTCTATTCAACATATATCATCTTATATAAAACAAAATTAACAAACCTATACCCAATAATGAAAAAAATAAAAATATCTTTCTTTTCATTATATAATAAATTAAACAAGTAAAAATGTTGAAATTAATATAATTATAAACTTTTAGTTCTTTTTTTTCAAGAAAAAATCCCCCCTTAGAAGGGGGGAACCATTTAGTATGATAAACTTTTATTTATATTCTATCGTATCTATCCATCAAAATTTCAGCATTTATTTTATCAATAATTTCTTTAACTACACCAACAATAATTATTATACCAGCACCTGAAACTATAACAGGTAACGTTCACAAACTATAAATAGCATCTTTAACAACAGGAAGATATCCTAATATATATGTATAAATACCTATAAATCCTAATCACAATCATCCCCAAAAACACAAATGAGCTAACACATTCGACAGATATTTAGCTGTTTCTTCACCTGGTCTAATACCTGGAATATATCATCATCTTTTTTGAATACTTTCAGCAATCTTTTCTGGAGAAAAAACAATATATGTATAAAAATATGTAAACAAAACTATCAAAATAAAATAAATTAAAATAGCAATTACAGATGGAGTCTGTGAATATATATTAAGATTTTGACTAATCCATTCAGCTATCCCTTTCAAAGATTGTATATTAGCTTTCAAAATAAATTGAGAAATCATATATGGGAATGAAATAAACGCCATAGCAAAAATTATAGGAATCATTCCAACAGGATTTAGAGGAATAGGTAATACGGCAGTTTCTTCTATTTTTCCATGTCTTGCGTACACAATAGGAATTTCTTTAACAGTCTTTATCAATAAAATAGATAATACTATCAAAGATAAAACTACTACAATTATAAATAACAGTATAGCTACAATTTGAGAACCTGCTCAAAGAATATAAGCCCATAATTTTCCTACTATCCCTGCCACTATAGAAGCAAAAATTATAATAGATATACCATTACTTATTCATTTTTCTGTTATCAATTCACCTAACCACATCAAAAATATAGTTCAAACAGTCATTACAAAAGCAGTCAACAACACAGTTGTTAAACTAGTTTGTATAAGATTTCATCCAAAAATAAAATTTATAAAATAGGTCATTCAAATAGCTTGAAGAAATGCCAATGGTACTGTTAAAAATCTTATATATCTTTGAATTTGTATTTGTCATACCTCTCATTGCTCTTGCAACTCTTCTAATGATGGCACAACAGCTGTTAAAAGTTGAATAATAATTGAAGCATTAATATAAGGTATCAATCAAACTGCAATTATAGAAAATTTCTGTAATGTTCAACCAAACATTGCAAAAAAAGTTGCTAATCATCCTATATCTTGAGCACTAAGTTTAGACATAATCAAATCTATATTAGCAAACGGAATAGGTATTACTACTAATAATCTATAAATAATTAAAATAATTAATGTAAACAAAATTTTCTTTTTCAAAGACGAAGAACGCCATATTTCTCTAAGATAATGGAAAATTGCAGACATTTCAGAAAATATAAAAAATTAAATTATTTTATTTCTCATCAAGCTTTCTCAATCAATAATTTAGCTTTTTCTGAAAAAGCATCTATATTTTCAAACACTAATTTTTTGCTAAATTCTCATTTAGCTAAAATTTTTACCAATTCATTAGTTTTTTTAATATATCCAAGTTGTTTCAAAACTTCCTTGTTGATAGTCATTCATTCTTCAACCCTTTTATCTTCCTGTAACTTTCATAAATTAACTGGAGTATATCTTTTTACCAACTTATAGAACCTTTTAAAACCTCTTAACTTTGGTAATCTCTGAGTAAGAGGTGTTTGTCCTCATTCAAACCATGCAGGCATACCACCACCAGATCTAGCAAGTTGTCACTTTATTCATCTTCCACAATAATTACCTTTTCCAGAAGCATTACCTCTACCTAATCTCTTCCCAGACTTGTTATATCCCTTTGATTTTTTTATTTGATGCAACAGCATTTAAGTTTGCAATTTAGTAAATAAATATATTCTTATTTTTTAGCTTTAAATCTAGACAAAGCTCTAATTGTAGCCAATGCGTTAACTAAAACATTTCTTGTACCAACTCTTTTGGATAAAATATTTTGATATCATGCTAACTCCAATACACGTCTTATAGAAGATCCTGCTTTCAAACCTGTACCTGGAGCAGCAGGAATAAGTTTAATAATAGCTGATTTGTACTTGTAAACTACTGGATAAGGTACTGTAGCTGCCTCTCCATGAACAGGAACATCTACCAAATGTTTATAAGCATCATGAATAGCTTTTCTAGTAGCAATAGCCATATCAGGTCATTTACCGATACCAAGTCATATTTTCCCTTTTTTATTACCTACTATAACAACTACTCTAAAAGACATCCTTCTTCATCACTTTGTAACTCTAGTTACCATTCTTCTATCAATAATTACTTCCTCAAATCCTGTTTGTTTCTTTTCCATATTAGTCATATTTTTATATAGCTAGTTAAAATCTAAAATTTTAAACCTCATTGCCTTGCTCCGTCAGCCAAGGCTTTTACTCTGCCATGATATTTATATCAATTTCTATCAAATGCCACTTTTTCTATTCAAGCTTTTAAAGCTCTTTCTGCTACTAATTGTCATACTTTATAAGCTCTTTCTGTTTTAGTTCATTCCTTAATTTTCAAATCATTAGCACTAGCTAAAACTTTCCCATTTTTATCAACTATTTGCGCATAAATATATTTGTTAGATCTAAACACTATCAGTCTAGGTAAATCACTATTTAGTTTTAAGACAGTATTAACTCTATGTTTTCTTCTAAAAAACTTTTGTCTTTTCTCTTTTATCTTATTTCTTATCTTCTTTTTGAACATTATCAAAAATATTATCATCTAAAAACTACACTATTTCTTAGCTTGTTTACCTGCTTTAAGTTTTATAACTTCATCTATATATCTTATTCATTTACCTTTATATGGCTCTGGCTTTCTAAATGATCTTATAACAGCAGCTACTTGACCCACCAATTGTTTATCTATTCAAGATACAACTATAATATCATTTCATTTTTGATCTTTTTCAGTAGATATTTTAATACCCTCAGGTATTTTATATTCTATAGGATGAGAATAACCTAAATTAAGAATCAACTTATCTCATTGAACTTTAGCACTATAACCTACTCATACAACCAATAATTTCTTTTCAAATCACTTTGTAACTCCTTCTACCATATTATTAATTAATGTTCTAACTAATCACCATAAATTTTTATAAATTTCATCTTCAATATTGACTTTAATAATATTTTCTTCTTTTGTTACAATTACACCTTGTGGCCATCTAAATTCTAATTCTCCTTTTGGTCATTTAACTCTAATATAATTTGACTGCTGATCTAAATTAACCTCAACACCATCAGGTATTACTATAGGCTTTTTACCTATTCTTGACATCTTTAAAATTAACTTTAAATCATATAAAAATTTTAATAAATTTCAGCTATTAACTCTCAACCTAATTTTTGTTTTTTTGCTTCATGTGTAGCCATAACTCACTTAGAAGTAGAAATAATACCTATACCTCTTCATCCTGCTACTGGTTTAATATCTTGATACCCAATATACCATCTTCTTCAAGGCTTAGAATAAAACTTAATAACAGGAATATCATTAACAGGATCTTTCACTTCTTTCAAGTAAACAACTAAGTATTTTTTAGCTCAATCTTCTTTAATTTGATAATCTAATATAAAACCATACTTTTTTAAAAGTTTCAAAATCTCCTCTTTGAATCTTGAATAAACTATACCATCAACATATCTTCTTCTAGCCATATACGCATTTTTGATTCTTATTAACATATCATGAATTGGAGCATTTACTATACTCATTGAAATTTATATTTAAAAATCTAAATAATTACCAGCTAGCTTTTCTTACACCCATTAAAACACCTTCTCTAGCATATTTTCTAAAACATACTCTACAAATTCAAAACTCTCTAATATACCCTCTTACTCTTCCACAAATTTGACATCTATTATAGTATCTAGTTTGTCATTTATACTTTTTATATAACTTATATTTTTCTTCCCATGTTAAATCCTTTTTTTCAGATAATAGCTTTCTATATTTTTCTTTAATCTTTTGCAACTTTTGTTGCTTTACAACCAAAGCTTTTCTAGCCATAATATGAAAAATTTAATCAATTAAAATTATTTTTCAAATATAAATCATAAACTTTCCATTAATACCTTTGCTTCTTCATCAGAATCAGTAGTAGTAACTATATTAACTTGAACACCCATTGGAGTTTTAATATCATCAGGATTAATTTCAGGAAAAACTGTTTGATTCAAAAAAGCATAATTATAATTTCCAAAACCATCGAACTTCTTAGGGGAAATACCTTTAAAATCTCTTACTCTTGGAAGATATAACTTTATCATTCTATCTATAAAATCATACGCTCTTTTTCATCTTAATGTTACTTTCAACATCACTGGCATACCTTCTCTAAGTTTAAAATTTGATACAGATCTTTTAGCTCTTACTACAACAGGTTTTTGACCAGTAATTGTAGCTAAATTTTTTTCTAAATCACTAAAATCTTTTATACCTTTTCTAGTTACCAAAGATCAAATTCACATACTAACTATAACTTTTTCAATTTGAGGAACCTCATGAATATTTTTCTTATTCAATTTTTCTTTAAGTTGTTGTCTTATCTCCTCTTTAAATCTCTGATATAAACTCATTATTATAAATTATTAACTAATAAATTTTTAGATAAATTCTTTTCCACATTTTTTACAATACCTAACTTTTTTTCATTTATCATTAATCTTAATACCAACTCTAACAGGTTTTTTACAATCTTCACACCAATACATAACATTCGATCTATGTATTGGAGATTTCTTTTCTATAAATCAATATCATTTTACTGCTCTTTTGACAAGATTATTAATAACTACTTCTTTTTCGTTTCCATCTTCATCTTTTATTTTCTTTTTAATTTCAATATATCAATAAACCTTATCTCACTTGATTTTTTCTATCTCAAAAATCGCTCCTTTAAATTTACCAGCAATAACATATACCTTATCTCACTTTTTAAGCTTTTGCATTAGCTTTTATTCTTAAAAATTAAATTACTTCTTCAGCCAAATTAGCTAACTGCCTAAAACCTTTTTCTCTAACTTCTCTAGCAACGGGTCAAAAAATTCTCTTTCCTCTTGGCTCTCATTCTTTATTAATCAAAGCCACAGCATTATCTCCAAATTTAATTCTAGTACCATCCTTTCTTCTAATTTCTCTTGTAGTTCTAATTACTACCCCCCATACAACATCTCCTTCTTCTACTTGTCAGCCAGGGATAGCTTTTTTAACAGCTATTACTACAACATCTCCTACTGTAGCATATTTAGCATTAGATCATTTTTTTACTCTAATAACCTTCCCCCATTTTCATCCAGTATTATCAGCAATTATCACCTTTGATTCATTCCAAATCATTTTATAGTATATTAATATAAATAAAATTACTTAGCTCTTTCTATTATTTCTATCAACTTCCATCTCTTAAGTTTAGACAAAGGCCTAGTTTCTCTAATTCTTACAACATCACCTATCTTAGATTCATTATTTTCATCATGAACATAATACTTCTTTCTTTTAGTATAAGGCTTTTTATATAAAGGATGCATTTGTGTCCTTTCCACCAATACTACACGAGTCTTATCCATTTTATCACTAACTACAACTCAAACAAATTCCTTAATGTTTTTCTTTACTTTTTCTCCCACTATTACCATAGGTTATATATTAATTTGATAAAATTTTTAGATGTTTTTTCTTTAACTGTCATTTATATTTTTCAGGATTAGATAATATCTTCTCTTTCAAAATAGTTTTTGCTCTAGCTATAGCTTTTCTAGTTCTAGAAATAAAATGAGTTTGTTTTAAAGCTCTCAACGAATTTTTTATTTTAAGCTGATACAAAAACATCTTCATATCTTTAATAAGATCATTAATTTCTCTTAAGTTCATTCATCTTAAAGTATCTACTTGCTCCTTTTTAGATTTCATAACAAAATCTTGTGGTTTAATAGACATGAGTTTATTACTTTTAAAAATTAAATATTTATCTTATCTCTCATCTCTCCACCAATCTATACGTTCATGGAAGTTTATAAGCCGCCTGTTTAAAAGCTTCTTCAGCAGTTTCTCTATCAACACCAGTTATTTCAAAAATTATCCTTCATCTTTTAACTCTTGCTCTATAGTGATCAACATCACCTTTTCATTTACCCATTGGCATTTCTAAACCTTTTTTAGTATATGGTATATCAGGGAAAATTCTAATCCATAACTTTCAAGTTTTCCTAATATATCTAACAATCACTTTTCTAGCAGCTTCTAGCTGTCTGTTAGTAATATACACATTTTCTAACGCCTTCATTCAATATTCTCAAAAAGCAACATAATTTCATCTATTGGATATTCATTTATTCCTTCCTCTTCTCTGTTTTCTGAACTTCCATCTCATAGGTTGAAGTAATGACATTTGATTTAACTTTAAAATTATAAAATATTCTAAGCTTTAGCTTGCTCCTTTGCTTTTTTCTTGAATTTTTTTCTTGAACTTCTAGATTCTAAAATATCTCATTTATAAATCCAAACCTTAACTCATAATATACCATATTTTGTTAAAGCAGTAGTTAAATGATAATCAATATCAGCTCTTAAAGTCTGTAAAGGAACTCTTCACTTAATAAACTTTTCTGTTCTAGCCATATCAGCACCTCAAAGTCTACCTCCAATCTGCACTTTTACTCAGATAGCACCTTTATCCATAACTTTCTGTAAAACCATCTTAGCCACTCTTCTATGAGGCATTCTTTTTTCTAATTGTGCAGCTATATATTCAGCCATAACCTTAGCAGAAAGTTCTGGTACTTTTATTTCCTTTACCCTTATAGAATATTTTCTTCAAAACAATTTATAAAGCTTCTCTTCAAATTGCTTCAATTTTTTTCACTCTTTACCTATTACTAGAGCTGGTTTAGCAGTAAAAATTATAATTTCTCACTCGGGTTTATCGTTAGCTCTTCTTATTACAACTTTTCAAATACCAGATCTTTTATAAAACTCTTCAATTAAATTTCTAATCTTTATATCTTCTATAGCAAACTTAGCTGCCATTGCTTTATTTTTAGCAAACCATTCACAAGGCCAATCTTTTACTAGCCCAACTCTAAAACCCCTTGGATCTACCTTTTGTCCCATTTAATAAAATTATTTAATATCTAAAACAACCCTAACAAATGCCCTATGCTTAACATATGGATGTACTCTAGCTCTAGAAGCAAATCTATATCTTTTATATTTAGGTCATCTTCCAACATCTACTCTTGCCACTACTAAATCTTCCTCATTTAAACCTAGATTATTAGTAGCATTAGCTATAGCAGATTTTAAAACTTTCAATAAAATTTTCGCAGCTTTTTTAGGAGTATGATTTAAAATTAATAACGCATCATTCACTTTCTTCCCTCTTATAAGCTTAGCAACAAGTTCTATTTTTTTCTCTGAAGAATTAGCATATTTTAAAGTAGCAGTCATACTCTTTGTTTTCCCATAATCACCAGCATCAAAAAGATCAGCAGCAATACCGTTAACTTTAGGTAAAGTCCTTCTCAAAGTTTTACTCATAGTAGTAATCTTTAACTAAATTAAAATGGATGTCATCTAAAAGTTCTAGTAGGTGCAAATTCTCACAATTTATGTCAAACCATCTCTTCATTTACATACACACTTATAAACTGTTTTCCATTATATACAGCAAATGTAAATCCAACCATTTCTGGCAAAATAGTTGATGATCTATCCCATACTTTTATTACTTTCTTTTCACCAGTTTCATTCATTTTTCTAACTTTTTTCAAAAGCTTAGGATTTACATAAAACCCTTTCTTTAAAGATCTAGCCATATTTGATTATATTTTAAGGATAAATTACTTATTCTTAGTTGAATAATTTGGTCTAGGTTGTACAATAAATTTATCAGACCATTTCTTTTTTCTAGTTTTTTTACCAGGAGGAACTGGTTTACCACTAAATGATTTAGGATACTTGAGACCAATTGTTGTATGACCTTCTCAACCACCGTGAGGATGATCAACAGGATTCATAGATTTTCACAGAACATGTGGTCTTCTACCTAACCATCTATTTCTACCTGCTTTTCAAATAACAATATTTTTATGATCTTCATTAGAAACTTTACCTATAGTAGCCCAACATTTTTCATCAAACTTTCTTATTTCACCAGAAGGCATCTTAACATATACAATCCCTTCTTGTTCATCTTTACCCATAATAGTACCAAAAGTACCAGCAGCCCTTATCAATTTTCATTTAGTAAAAGGAGTAACTTCAAGATTATAAATAGTAAATCATTCAGGAATATCTTTTAATTGTTTTCTATTACCAGGTTCAAATTTTGCTTCAGGTCATGTCATAACAACATCTCCCACTTTAGCACCATCCCATGCCAAAACATATCTTTTTTCTCCATCAACATAATGCAATAACGCAATCCACGCAGTCCTATAAGGATCATATTCGATAGCAGCAACTTTAGCTGGTATATTAAGTTTATCATATCATTTAAAATCAATAATTCTATATAATCTTTTATGTCCACCTCATCTAAATCTAACAGTAATTCTTCATTGATTATTTCTACCTGCCTTAGATTTAATAAATTTAACTAATGATTTTTCTGGTTCAGTTTTAGTTATCTCTTCAAAAGTATAACCTGTCATAAAACGTCTTGAAGGAGTATATGGTTTATATGTTTTTATAGGCATTTTACAAATTTTAATTAGTTAAAATTACGCAACATCCATTATTTTTAATCTTTTTCCAGGTTTCAAAGTAACAATTGCTTTTTTATAAGGTTTTCTAACTAGTCCTCTATAAGCTCTATATTTAGGAGGAACTCTCATAGTATTTATTTTTGCAATATCAGATTCTGATATACCATATATCATGCTAATAGCTTTTTTTATATCATTCTTATTAGCATTTCTGTCAACAATAAATGTATACTTAGCTATTTGTCTTTCTTCTATCTCAGTAATAACTCTACCTTTTTCGTCTCTTTTTTTATTACCATCTTTATCATATACAGGTTTTTTAACTTTTACAGTTATAATCTTTTCTCAATAAGGACCCGCTTTTTCAGTTTGTAAAGGAGCTATAATAATAGAAGTAGGATCAAACTTTTTAAGAAGTTTTTCTTCTTTCACTTTTTCAGCTCTTCTTTTCAATTTCAATTTATATAATAATCCCATTTTGAATATTTAAATTAAATAAATCCTAAGAAAATATTTCAGACAACTTATTTAAACTACTTTCTAGAAATACAACTTTTTTATGAGTTAATAAATCATAAGGATTAACATAGTTTACTAATATATATTTCAAACCTTCTATATTTCTAAACGACTTTATTATATTCTCATCTTTTTCAGGTAAAACTAACAACACTTTTTCCCCATATAAATTTAAATTATTTAATATCTCTACTGCTTTCTTAGTTTTTGGTTGTTCTAATTTAAAATCCTCCAAACCTATTAATTCATTATCCTTTACTTTTAAAGTAAGCGTACCAAACAAAGCTTTTCTTCTCTGCTTTTTAGGCATATCTTTAAAAAAATTTCTATCATTTCTAGGTCAGAAAGCTACACCTCACTTTCTCCTTATAGGAGAGCCAGCATCTCATACTCTAGCATTACCAGTTCATTTTTGTCTATAAAGTTTTCTACCAGAATAAGCTACCTCTCCTCTTGTTTTAGTATGAGCTATAGGATGCCTAGCATTTGCTAATTGCATAACAACAAATTCGTGAATCAAATCTTCATTTATATTATCATCATTAAATATATTTTCAGGCAAATCTATTGTTTTAACTTTTTCTCCAGCTGTATTAAAAATATCTAACTTATAACTCATTATTATAAAGACTTAAATTATCTAAAACTATCTTATTTCTAATTTAACATATCAGCCATACCATCCAGGAACACTTCCTTTTACAGCTAATAATTCTTCATTATCCAGTTTAAATCTATCTACTATTTTTACATTTTTAATAGTTACTTTCTCTAATCCCATATGTCATGGCAACGGATGTCATTTATTAACTCTTCTAGGTTTTCTATTACCAATACCTCAAGGATGTCTATGAAATTGTGAACCATGTGTTTCAGGACCTCAAGAAAAACCAAATCTCCTTACAACACCTTGAAATCCTTTTCATTTAGAAATCCCAGTTAAAACCACCTTTTCTACATCTTCTGGGATAACATCTAATGTCAAAATCTGACCTGGTTGATATCTATTTAGAAGATCTTCATCTACTTTAAATTCAGTCATGTACTTATATCTAACCTTAATACCCTTATCTTTATTTAACTCTTTTTTTTCAGCTCACACAACTAATGCATTATAACCATCTTTAGATATAACTTTATGTCTTACTACTTCTTGAGGCACTAATTTCAACAATGTAACAGGCACTAATTCATCATTTACCCACAACTGTGTCATTTCTTGTTTTTTTAATATAAGTCCTCACTTTGTCAATTTGTTAGACATATTTCATAGCGTTACTGATAAAATACTAATATACTTTTGCTTCTACAGATACTCATACAGGAACAGAAACATTTTGTAATGTTTCAATTGTCTTAGGTCAAAGTTGAACTACATCAATAAGTCTTGTATATGTAATTCTTTCAAATTGTTCCCTAGAATCTTTATAAACAAAATGTGACCTCAAAACAGTATATATTTTTTTCTTTTTTGGTAACGGAATAGGTCCTTTTATCTTTGCTCCAGACTTCAAAAGCAAACCTACTATCTTAGAAACTGTATTTTCCAATACTCTCAAATCATAACTTTTTAATTTTATCCTCATTTTTGGCTTTTGCGTTGTCTTTGACATATATTATATTTTAATAAAATAAACTTAAACTTACTAGACAAGAAAAGGCATAGAGGCAGTAGCCTCTATACCCGCTATCACTTAATTTCTTAAATTAATCTAATATTTCTGTAACAACTCCCGCACCAACTGTCCTACCACCTTCTCTAATAGCAAATCTCAAACCTTTTTCTAAAGCTACTGGATATATCAATTCTACTTCCATTTGAGCATTATCACCAGGCATTACCATTTCTACACCTTCTGGCAATTTAATAGTACCTGTAACATCAGTAGTTCTAAAGTAGAATTGTGGTCTATATCCTGTCATAAATGGAGTATGTCTACCACCTTCTTCCTTCTTTAATACATAAACTTCTGCTTTAAATTTCTTATGAGGTGTAATAGTACCTGGTTGAGCCAATACCTGACCTCTTTCTACCTCATCTTTAGTAATACCTCTCAAAAGTACTCATACGTTCATACCAGCTTCTGCCTCTTCAAATGGTTTATGGAACATTTCTATACCTGTAACTACAGTCTTCTTAATCTCATCAGACAATCCAACTATCTCTACTTCGTCACCAACTTTTAACTTACCTCTTTCTATTCTACCAGTTACTACAGTACCTCTACCCTTAATTGAGAATACATCTTCGATTGGCATCAAGAAAGGTTTATCTACTTCTCTTTCAGGTAATGGTATATAATCATCCAATGCAGCTATCAAATCCCAAATTGGTTTTGCCCATTTTTCATCAGTAGGATTTTCCAATGCTTTCAAAGCAGAACCCTTAATTACTGGAACTTCATCACCAGGATATCCATATTGAGATAACAAATCTCTAACTTCTTCTTCTACTAATTCTACCATTTCTTCGTCATCTACCATATCGATCTTATTCAAAAATACAACTATTGCTGGAACATTTACTTGTTTAGCTAAAAGAATATGTTCTCTAGTTTGAGGCATTGGGCCATCTGGTGCTGACACAACAAGAATAGCACCATCCATTTGAGCAGCACCTACAATCATGTTTTTAACATAATCTGCGTGTCCTGGACAGTCTACATGTGCATAGTGATACTTTTCAGATTCATATTCTACATGAGCAGTATTAATAGTAATACCTCTCTCTCTTTCTTCAGGAGCCTTATCAATATCTTCGTACTTTAAAGGTTGAGCCAATCCTTTAGTAGACAATACTTGCAAAATTGCAGAAGTCAAAGTTGTCTTACCATGATCTACGTGACCTATAGTACCTACATTTTTATGAGGTTTTTGTAAAACTGACATAGTTTTTCTTATAATTAAAAAAATAAAACATTAAGCTTATCGATTTTATAAATATTTTTATAAAATTCAATACCAATTTTAATGGTGGGCGGGGGCGGGATCGAACCGCCGACCTCACCCTTATCAGAGGTGCGCTCTAACCAGCTGAGCTACCCGCCCCTTCACATTTCGGGGACGCGGGGCTCGAACCCGCGACCTCGTGCTCCCAAGGCACGCGCTCTAGCCATCTGAGCTAGTCCCCGATGTTTCAAAAGAGCAATAGATTTCAGAAAAAAATAGAAGACTTAAAGATTATAAAATTTAATTTTAAAATTCAAATTTTATAAAAAAGAAATGTTAAAATCTGTTAAATCTCAGTATCTTCTGTTCTTCTGAAATTGCCAGGGGGCGGGATCGAACCGCCGACACAAGGCTTTTCAGGCCTCTGCTCTACCACTGAGCTACCCTGGCATAAACTGGGCCCGGAGGGAATCGAACCCTCGACCACCGGCTTAAAAGGCCGTTGCTCTACCGACTGAGCTACGGGCCCAAAAACATAAAGTATGTATTATAATATAAATTTAATTTTCCTTTTCAAGAGATTTTTTTATTATAAAGCCGGCAAAAGCCGGCGCAATAATCTACAAAACTCCTTCTTTTTGCATTCTTTTATAACATCTTGAACAAATATTTATTTTAACTTCAATACCGTCAGCTATTTTAATCTTTTTCTTGATAATATTAGGTTTAAACCATCTTTTTGTTGCTTTATTTGAAAAACTTCTTTTATTTCAACTATGAGGACCTTTCCCACAAATTTCACATCTTTTAGCCATTTTTAAATCTATCTAATTAAATTTTAAAATTTACTTATTTTCTTCAGAAATATCACTTGACTCAGTAGTCTCTTCTTGTTCCTCCTCTGATTCAAATTCTACTACAGTTACTATTGTTTCTTCAGGATCATCTTTAATAACCACTTTATCACCAAGATTTATATCACCTACATGTATAACATCAGCAGGAGTCTGGATTTTTGAAATATCTATCTTTATCTCATGTGGTAAATCTTGAGGATAAGCTTCTACTAAAATAGTATCTTTTACTAACTCTACTCTACCTAAATTATTTTTCTCTACTGGGGACTCTCCAACTAATACAACAGGCACTTCTGCTTCTACTTTTTCATCGGCTTTTACAGCTAGAAAATCTACATGAATAACTTCATCAGTTACAGGATGAGTATCTACATCATGGATAAGAACCAATTCTTTAATACCATCTCACTCTAAAGTAATAGGTGTAGATTCTCAAGCCTGCCTATATACTTTCAAAAAATCTATTTTATTAAATTGGACTAAAATATTATTATCTATATGTCTTCCATATACAACACCTGGAACTATTCATTGTTTTCTTAATCTTTTTACTTTCTTTCCTACTATATCTCTTTTTTGTACTTTTAAATTCATAATAAATGCTTTTATAATCTAAAAATTATTTCTCTTCATAAATAACTTTATTTCTATCGCTTTCAGATATAATACTTCTCAATTTCATAGCTTTCTTACCAACTTTTTCTCTAATATAGTAAAGCTTAGCTCTTCTTATTCTATATTGATCTAATAATATTATCTTTTTAAAATTTGGATAAGATAATGGATATGTCTTTTCCACCACAACTCCTGCAACTTCTCATCTCACTGTAAAAGTACCAGTAGGATGATTAGGATTTTTTACTCTTATTACCAATCCTTTAAATTTCCAAATTCTTTCATTATTTCTTTCTTTTATCTTTTCATGAATTTCTAAATATTGTCCAGGTTTAACATCCAATATATTATATCCTTTCTGCTCCCAAATTTTCTTTAATCTTTCAAAGTTCATTATAAAATCATTAATAATTTAAAATCATTATTTAGATTTTTGCCTTTTCATTACCTCTGCCTTCCATTTTCTTTGTTGTTCTAACATTTTTCTGATACTCATTATAACTACTTTTTCTACTCTACTAAGAGCTTTATGCAATTTCTGTTTTGCATTTGTTCTTAATCTTGCCATTTTATTATATTAACTAAACTAAAATTCCATATACAAAGCTCCCAATCCCTTTTTCTCCAAATATTCTTTCAACATAGCTGGAGTGATACCATACTTTTTAAATCTTGCAATAACCTTTTGCAGAGTTTTTTCAACCCACTTTTCATATCACATCTTATCCTTCTTTTTCATTACTGTTATGTACCATTCCATTGCTTTTTTATATTTCTTATAAGATTTTGGCTTCTTTCTATTCAAATTATAAAATAATCTCTTCTTTTTAACTCTTATACCATTTCCCATTTATAATAAAAATTAACATTTAAATTATCTAACATATTTAGCCAAGTAAGCAAATGCTTTATTAGCTTCTGCCATTTTATGAGTATCTTCTTTCTTTTTAACAGCAGCACCTTGATTAGAATAAGCTGCTAACACCTCCTCCGCCAACTTTTTATACATAGGTTTTCATTTTTTAGATCTTGCAGCTTCTATAATCCACTTAGAAGCATAAAAAAATCTTTTCTTAGCTGGAACTTCTACTGGAATTTGATACACAGCTCATCATATCCTCTTAGAAACAACCTTAACTTGAGGAGAAGCATTCTCAATAGCCTGTTCCCATACAACAATAGGATTAATGTGTCCAGCTTTTTTTATCTCTTCTAACATATTATAAAATATCTTTCTAGCTATAGACTTCTTTCAATCTTTCATCAAATAATTTATAAACTTTTCAATCTTTTCATTAGTAGTAGGCAAACTAAACATTGGAGGTCTTTTAATCTTTTTTCCCATAATATACAATTTAATTTAACTTATAAATATATTAAATGCGGATCAGCCACACTATTTCTTAGGTCTTTTAGTACCATATTTTGATCTAGACTGTCTTCTACCCTCAACAGGATTAGCATCATACACTCATCTTACAATATGATATTTAACTCATGGAAGATCTTTAACTCTTCACCCTCTCACTAACACTACACTATGTTCTTGAAGATTATGTTTTTCTCCCGGTATATAAGCTAATACTTCATGTCCATTAGAAAGCCTAACTTTAGCTATTTTTCTTTGCGCAGAGTTAGGTTTTTTAGGAGACATAACAGTAACTTTTAAACACACTCCTCTTTTAAAAGGAGCTGGCTCTGAAACAATTTTATTCTTTAAAGTATTAATTCTATACTGCAATGCTGGAGCTTTTGATTTCCATTTCTTTTGCTTTCTACCTTTTCTAATAAGCTGATTAATAGTAGGCATTAAAACAATTTTTTTATAAACTAAAAAGGTGGGCTTAGCCCAGACAATTTGTTTTTTATATTAAAAATTTGAATTATTTTTTCAAGTATAAATATATTAAAAATTTATTTTTCATTTTCAAGTTTATTGATAGCTTTTTTAATATCTTTAAGGGCATATCATCTTCTCATTAAAATCTGAATAATGTCAAATCCATTTTTTCATTTTCTTTTCAATTTATCAATCTCTAACATTATTTTGTTAATGATTCATTCCTGAATCTCTTCTTTTAAATCAGAAAAAATTTCTTCTATAATATCTTTATCTATTCATTTCTCCAATAGCTTCTTATAAACAACAGCTTTAGGCTTTCATTTTTTTATAAGTTCTGATTCAATATACATCTGTGCAAATTTTTCATCATCAAGTCGTCATTGCTTTTTTAAATATTGTACTGCTTTTTCAATCTCTTCTTCAGAATAATGTTTTTCTAAAAGTCTAACTCTTAGTTCTTTTTCTGTTTTAGGATAACGTCGAATATATTTTAAAGCATAATCTATAGCTGGAGTTTTTTTAGATTTTGCCATTTTTAAATTCTTCAATTTTTAAATTCTTAAATAGGAGTATAAAACTTAATTCATTTATTCAACAAATTAAAAAAATGCTCTTTCCGTAAATCAAGATTTTGAAAATCAAATGAAAAGAAAAATATTAGCATCTAATACTATTGTTTTCATATTATAGAGAAAATCCAAATTCTTTCAAATCCTTAACTGGCAACTCAATTGTTATTGTCATTTTTATCAAAAATTATCATTTAAATCTTTTCCAATATTATCTATTTGTTTAATTTTTTTCAATAACAATAAAAAACGGACCCTTAGAGAGTCCAGACTTAAAACTATTTAAAAATTTAACTAAAATACAATGCTACTATTATTCAAGATCTTCACCAACAACATTTAGGATGATACAAGTGTATCTTAAATATTTTATTATAGCTTTTATAAACGGAATTAATTAATAGATTTACATTTAATTAATTTTACAAACTTATCATAAAAATTATCAATATTTAAACAACTATCTGATAAATAATCAACAACCAATAATCAACTTTTTTGAGGCCTTCATACAAATCCTATAAATCTACATCAAGAAGAAAAAGAATAACTAAACCAATCTACAAAACAATTCCCAGACAAATTTAAAAATCAATTATGTTGTAAAATAAATCCTCTAGACTCTTTTAATTTTTCAAAAAGTTTAACTTTTATTCAACTATTATATTTTTTATTATAATAAAATAATTTAAGTCTTCATAACAAAAAGTTTCAAGAAAAAATTAAAAATTTATCAGGATAATTTAAAATTATATTTTTAGGGATAATAAAAAATTTATAAACATTATTACTTCCTATAATTTTAGTAGTTTTATCTCATCTACTAGTTTGATCTTGAAAATAAAAATTAGTTAACATAATCAAAGAAAAAAACAAAAATATTAAAGTAAATATAACCACTCCTTTCATTTTAATCATTTTAAGAATAATTTTTAATATAAAAACAAAGGGCAACATAAGTTGCCCTTTGTAAACAATTAACAGTTATAAAAACTTATTATTTAACATCAATTTGTACAGATACAGAATCATCTTTCATATTTATACCTTTCAAACCAGTTGCTCTATATTTATCATTTGTATCTCCATCATCAAATTTAATACCATTATCTCTTTTAATAGTTATATTTATCTTTACATCATCTTGTGAATTATCATATGCTACACCTCAATTTACTTTTACAACAAATGTTTTTTCATCACCTGCATCTAATTTAACTAATTTACCACTAACAACTGGGATATAAACTTCATTACCTCCAGATGTTACATTAATATTATTTGCAGTTGAAAATACCTTAGTAGAACCATCATAAATAGCTACACCACCATTTAATTTAACCCCGCTTGCAGCAGATTGGAATCTTATAGTAAATCCAGATAATAATATAGTTCTTTTACCACCATTTGTAACCTTAATAGTAAACAATTTAGTACCATCATAGTCAGCTGCCAACGATACAGAACTTGGGTATCAAACTGCTGTTGTATATACATTAGAATCTAAACTACTGTAAGACTGCTCTTTCTTCCTATTTGTTTGTATACCGATTGCTTCTATAGATTTAATTGAAAGTTTTATCTTCTTATTAACAACACCTTCAGAATCTCTTCAATCTAGTGTTACAAATCACACATAATAATCTTTTGTATCACCATCTTTTATAATCTCATTTAATCTAATACTTGCTATACCATTAGCACCTACTGTAGCAGAAGCTACTTCACTACCGTTATTATCAACAAACACTATCTTCTTAACTACATTATTATTTCCTTTATAATATTCCCTTACTTTTTTTATAGATACAACCTGTATTCAATCATTTGTAAATGTTACACCTGTTTCTAATAATGCAAATCAAGACAATTCTACCCTTGTATCAGATGGTGCATTACTATAATCAATTAACAAAGTACCAGTGTAAAGTTTTTCACCAGATAATGATACAACAAAGACATTTTTTCTTAATTCAGCTTTATCGTACACTTTTGCTCAAGTATAAGTAACATTACCATCTACATTTAACCATCTATACAAAATCTCTCCAGTAAATTTAACATCCCCTGTTTTATAATCTGCACACTTAACTCCATAGAAAGTTACTGTCTTTACAACAGGTGATACCTTTACTCCAGTAAATAAGTTTTCTCAAGTAGAATTTGTTCAAGTTATTAAAGTTATGTTTTTATCAGACAAATCCTTACTACCATTTAATACTACCTCATAATCACATACTTTATTAGAAGATTTATTATCAACACTTACACCCACAACTATTTTTGTTAATTTAAAGTCTTCATACCATGGAGACAAAGATACCTTAAATGCTTTATTAACAGTACTTCCATCCGCTAAAGCAAACTTATATTGAAATTCATCATCAGTATTATTTACAGAAATCCTAATATCACCGCTACTAACTATACTTCCACCTGTAAACAATAATGTAGAAGCTATAGCTGGATAAGATATCATAATATCACTAATCTCTTTTCCTTCTACTTGATTAGATAATATACCAGGAGTTAAATTTAATACTTCTGTATTAGTTTGTGTAGAGTATGCATTACCATAATTATCGTCAAACTCGATATAATCTATTGTTGCTAAAATACCTTTTATTCCTCCTAACTCTTGAGTATTAGAAGTTAACTTACCTACCAATTTTATAGTTAACTCATCAGTATCACCTTTTCAATTTACTGCCAATGATCCTAATTTACCTTCATAAGTTACAACTCATTCACTATTAGGAGAATCTACTCCTTTTTCTTCATCATTTACATACAATTTAACCTCTGTAAATATATTTTTTGCATATGTACCAACAAATGGAGATTTAGAAACTAAAATTTTAAATTGAGGAGAATATAAATCAACTTTACCTACTTCTTCAAGTTTTACCTTATATCCTGCTATAACATATTCACCTCCTGCTACCATTTTCTTCTTCTCAATTACTATAGGTTCTATTGTTATTTTAGGTAATTTAAGAGTAACTTTATCTCAATACAAATCAGTATTTGGAACTACGTCTTCAAAATCAGAATCTTGAAATTTCTTTCATAAAGTCAAATCCTTAATATATTCCCAATTTTTAGGATTAACAATATCTACCTGCACTGTTGAATCATTAGCATCACTTCTTGCTACTGGAATATTAACTAACAATTGTAAGTCAGTAGTTCATTTTTTAAGTACAAAAGCACCATTTGAAAAATTAGTCTCAAAAATATTACCATTAACATTAGAACAATTAATAGAAGTAGTTAATAATACTCTATCATTAGTAGCATCATACAATCTAATATTATTGAATAGTGGTGTATCATCTTTACAAATACTTGCACCACTAAGTACTATCCTCAATCTTAGACCTTTAATATACAAATCACTATGTCCCGCATTAAATTTCCATTTTCATAAAACAACATCATTCGCACCTATTTGTACTCTGTAATCTTCATTTTCAGATGTTACTAAAGGAATTTTAGTTATAACTAATTTAGATGCTCTTATTTGAATAGTTTTAGGTTCTCAACTTTGTTTTATATATTTAACACCTACAGAATAAGTATCACTTTGTAAGAACATATCATCTATATCAAATTTAATTGTTTCAGCAGATTTACCACCTGCAATTTTTGCTTTTACTGTAAAAATTCTACTAGCTCCCTTTCAAATAACATAATCATTCACCTTAAAAGTAACCAAATCATCTCCTCTTACAGTATACATCTCAGATGCTCTTGCTATCTCTTTACCTTCCACTTCCAATCTAAAATCAACTAAATTTTCTGCATCTACACTTCAATTATTAACTAAAGTTATATATTTAACATGTACAGCATCATCAGTAGGAGCTTGTAATCTAAATCTCATCACAACAGCATCATCTCCTACTCTAACTACATCAGAAGGAACAGTTAAAATTGAATATTCTGCAGGAGTTAAATCAACATCAATTATATTAAATAATCCTCATACTATTGGCAAACCTTTCACATTAGCATCAGCATTTACCTCTAACAATTTAAATCCATCTTGATGATTAGCTACATTTTTATTATCAGCAATATTAGCAACTAATTCTACCTTAACAGTTGTACCTGCTTTCACCAATAAATCTACATTTGAAAATTCTAAAGTATCATCATAACTATTAACAACTTTCCAATCTGATATTCTTCTTCCACCTACATATAATGCCAATTCATCAAAGTCCTCAGCCTTTCAAACTCCAATTCTTTTAAATTTCAGATAATTAACTTTTACATCTTTAGATCCAGCAGTAAAATCAACAACCATTACAGTTTGATGATAAGTTGCATATGGTAATGATATACCATTTGGACTTTCAGGATCCAAAGCTACCTCTAACACATTTCCCTCAACACTAGCTTGTTGTCCTTGCTCTTCTTCTTGAGATTGTTCTTCAGTTTGTCCTTGTTCTTCTGTTTGTTGTTCTTGTTGATTTTCCTCAGAAGTAGTTTGTTCATTAGTTTGTTCTTCTTGTTGTTCTTCCTGATCTTCATTTAACAAATTATTCAAAAGATTTCCAATATCAGCATTTTCTTCTTGTTGATTTTGTTCTTGATTTTGTTGAGTAGCTTGCTTTTGATCAGCTACTCTCTTTTCCATAATTACAAGTTCCCACTTCAATACTGGTCTATAAAGCTTTGTTA
>Ga0256836_1000356_pt1 | contig 25538 bp, 23 predicted proteins | sample 4561380metaG_FD_185974 | JGI IMG/M metagenome (GOLD analysis project Ga0256836, IMG submission 185974) | Hydrothermal vent microbial communities from Guaymas Basin, Mexico - 4561-380 | ecosystem: Environmental > Aquatic > Marine > Hydrothermal vents | place: Mexico: Guaymas Basin | collected...
TTGCAGTATTGTTCAGATAACTCAGCTATGATAGGTCGTGTAGCTGTTGAGATGTATGAAAAAGAGATGTTTTCATCTGTAGATGAGTTAGATATATCACCAAAAAGTAGTTTATAAATAGTTATGAAAAATAACAAAATTTTAATAGTTGATGATAGCAATCTTATAGTAACTGATGTTACGATAAACAAGTTTTAAGAATTTACAAAAAGTAACAAAAACAGTAAACTAAGAAATGCAAAAACTACAAGATATATACATAAATTTCATAATAAGTTCATTTGAAAAGATAGAGATGACAATATACTACTTCAAATAGATTTTCATAAGGATTGTTCAATATTGTAATGGTAAAATTTTCTGAATTATCATCTCTCCATTTTATATATTTTGATGCTTTACCCATAATAAGGACTTCAAGCTTATCATTTTTATCATAAGCTTCCAATACACCAATACAAATAAATAAAATGATTAATAATATCTTTTTTAACTATTTTAATGAACTAATAAAAAGAATAATAGCAGTAATCTCTTAAAAGCCGATATAACTAATTAAAAACTAACCTTAATTATAGTAAAATGTCTAAATTTTAATTTATTAGTTAGGGTCAAAATATGAAAATATCACTAAAAGCTATCCCCCATATATCAAACAAAATTGCAGTTGACCTAAATCGTAGTGGTGTTGTAACTATGACTAGAGGACTTGAAGCTATCTCTCAAGAAGCACAAAAAGTTCTTATGGAAAATGTTAAACAAGAGATGACTCTTGAAGAAAAAGTGGAAGAGATATGTCAAGAAAATGAAGAACAGATAGAGTTTAATCTTGTAGATGAAAGACAACTTTTCTTTATGATAAAAAAGAAACTAGCTCCAGAATTTGGAGTTATTTTAAACTATGAAGAGAGGTATTCTGATATTTCACATAAGATATTGGATGAGCTTTATGAAGAGGATTTAATCCACTTCGATGTAACTGAAAATCGTATAAAAAATATCATATATAACTCTATAACAGGTTTTATGGCTCAAACATCAGAGATAGATGATGCTGTTATGGATAAAATTCGTTCATACAAAAAAAGATATATCCCTGGTACTGATGAATTTGATATCTTATATGAAAAACTTTATAAAGAAGAGATGATAAAAAGAGGAATGGAGTAAAATGAAAACAGCATATATTTATCTTGAAAATGGAACTTTTTTAGAAGCGAAAAGTTTTGGTGCAGATGCTACAAGTGTTGGTGAGATAGTTTTTAATACATCAATAACAGGTTATCAAGAGATTATGTCAGACCCATCTTATGCTGGTCAATTTGTAACTTTTACAACACCAGAGATTGGAAATGTTGGTGTAAATGAACAAGATATGGAAAGTTCATCTGCACATGCAAAAGGGATGATAGTAAGAAAATATCAAACAAGATACTCAAACTTTAGAGCAGAAGACTCACTTGCAAACTTTTTAGTAAAACACGGTGTTATGGGGATTTGTGATATAGATACTAGATACTTAACAAAGATGCTAAGAAGTGAAGGTGCTATGATGATGGTGGCTTCAACTAAGATAAGCGATAAAGATGAACTTAAAAAAGTTTTAGAAAATTCTCCTCGCATCGAAGATGTAAACTACATAGAACAAGTTAGTACAAAAGAGAGTTACAAACATACACAATCAACTTACTCAAAAGTAGAGTTTAAGTATGATGAAGCTCCTAAAATACAAGCAAATATCGCTGTAATTGACTTTGGTGTAAAAAGAAATATACTAAATGAGATAGTAAATGCTGGTATAGGTGTAGAGGTTATCCCAAATGACTTTAAAGCTGAAGATTTGATAGATAGATATAACTCTAAAGATATAGATGGTGTATTTTTATCAAACGGACCTGGTGATCCACTTGTACTTAAAAAGGAACAAGAGCAGATTAAAAAGCTTATAGAAGCTAAAATACCTATGTTTGGTATCTGTTTAGGGCATCAACTTCTTTCTATATCTCATGGTTACGATACATTTAAACTAAAATTTGGTCATCATGGTGGAAATCATCCTGTGAAGAATGAAAAAACAGGTTTAGTTGAGATTACAGCACAAAATCACAACTATAATGTACCTGAAAATATAACTGAGATAGCAGAGGTGACACATATAAATCTTTTTGATAATACTATAGAGGGTTTAAAGTACAACGATAGCCCTATATTCTCAGTTCAACACCACCCAGAAGCTAGTCCTGGACCAAAAGAAAGTACATATATATTTAATGAGTTTTTATCTTTAATAAAAAGATAAAACTCACCCACCTTTTCCCTTCTCATAACAAGTATTTATTAATTTAATGTTAATAAAATAAACAACTTTAAAATATTTATCAAGTTTTGATTACAATTAAGAAATATCAAACGAATTTATAGATATTATGGCGATGTTAATTAGTATAATTTGATTAGTCTAGATTAATTATACGAATTGCTTTGAATCTTAAGGAGGCTATATATGGAGAATCGTCCATTAGAGTACGACTATACGGTTGCAAAGATGTTCATGGTTACAACAATCGTTTTAGGAATTGTTGGAATGAGTATCGGTGTTTTTATTGCATTTGAACTTGCTTTTCCAGGATTAAATACAATCCTTGGTAGTGGTCTTGCAGAATACACTAACTTTAGTCGTCTTCGTCCATTGCACACTGATGCAGTTGCATTTGGTTTTACGGTAAGTGGTATTTTTGCTACTTGGTTTTATGTTGGTCAAAGGGTACTAAAAGTATCTATGGCTGAATCTAAATTTTTAATGTTTATTGGTAAATTACAATTTTGGTTATATATAATCGGTGTTGCAGCAGCAGTTGTTTCACTTTTTATGGGTTATACATCATCAAAAGAGTATGCTGAATTTGAATGGCCTGTTGATATCGCTATCGTTGTGGTATGGGTATTATGGGGTGTTTCTATTTTTGGTCTTATCGGTATTCGTCGTGAGAAGTCATTATATATCTCAATTTGGTACTATATTGCTACATTCTTAGGTGTGGCTATGCTTTATCTTTTCAATAACATGGAAGTTCCAACTATGCTTGCAACTTCAGCAGCTGGTGAAAGTGGTATTGGTAGTTGGTTCCACTCTGTTTCTATGTATGCTGGTACAAATGATGCACTAGTACAATGGTGGTATGGACACAATGCTGTTGCATTTGTATTTACTGTGCCTATTATTGCTATGATTTACTACTTTTTACCAAAAGAATCAGGTCAAGCCATTTATTCTTATAAACTGTCTTTACTTTCTTTCTGGGGTCTAATGTTCGTATATCTATGGGCTGGTGGTCACCACTTACTTTTCTCAACTGTTCCTGACTGGATGCAAACTATGGGTTCTATCTTCTCGGTAGTTCTTATTTTACCATCATGGGGTTCAGCTATCAATATGCTTCTTACAATGAAGGGTGAATGGCAACAAGTTGCTGCATCTCCACTTATCAAGTTTATGGTTTTAGCTTCAACTTTCTATATGTTCTCAACACTAGAAGGTCCTATTCAAGCTATCAAATCTGTAAATGCGATTGCTCACTTTACTGACTGGATTGTTGGTCACGTACATGATGGTACTCTTGGTTGGGTTGGATTTATGATTATTGCAGCTCTTTATCATATGGCTCCTCGTGTATTCAAAAGAGAGATTTATTCTAAAAAACTTATGGCTACACAATTCTGGGTACAAACACTAGGTATCGTTTTATACTTTACTTCTATGTGGATTGCTGGTATTACTCAAGGTATGATGTGGCGTGCTCACGATGAATTTGGTAACTTAGCTTACTCTTTCATAGATACTGTTGATGTTTTACACCCATACTATGCACTTCGTGGTACTGGTGGATTATTCTACCTAATTGGTTTCTTTATGTTTGCTTATAACATTTATAAAACTATGTCTGCTCGTCCTGTTGAGGAACATGAGCTTCAAAATGCTTCGCCTATGGGCGCTTAAGAAAGGGAGGATTATATTATGTTTCATTGGTTAGAAAAAAATCCATTCTTATTCTCTGTGGGTGTATTCGTTGTTATTGCATTTGCTGGTTTAATTGAAATTATTCCAAACTTTGCAGAGGCTTCTCGTCCTGTAATAGGTACTAAACCTTACTCAACTTTAGAGATAGCTGGTCGTCAAGTTTATATTAAAAATAGTTGTAATGCTTGTCATTCACAACTTATCCGTCCATTTAAAGCTGAGACTGATAGATATGGTCACTACTCTTTAAGTGGTGAGTATGCTTATGATAGACCATTCTTATGGGGTTCTAAAAGAACTGGTCCAGATTTAATGCGTGTAGGTAATTATCGTACAACTGAGTGGCATGAAAATCACATGAAATCACCACAATCTATTGTACCAACATCTATTATGCCTGCATATCCTTGGATGTTTACAAACAAAGCTGATATTGATACTGCATTTGCAGAGCAATTAACAGTTTCTCAGTTCTTTGGTGTACCATACAACAAACCAGTTCCTATGAAAGATGGAACTACTAAAGTTGTTAAAATGGGAAAAAGTATTGCAGAAGCTCGTGCTTTAGCTTTAGAAGAAGCTAAAAAAGTTGCAGCAGATATGAAAGACCAAGATGTAAAAGATGCAGTTGCAAAAGGGGAAATTCCTGAAATTGTAGCTTTAATTGCATACTTAAACAGTCTTAAATAAGTAAAGGTTTATAGTGAATATTGCTGAAATACAAGCTTATGGTTATTTTGCGATTACTGTTTTTATGACGGTAGCTTTATATGCTTATATATACCATTTATATAAAAATAGAAAAGATGCAGATGGTCATGATTATGAAGAGTATAGCAATCTTGTACTAAACGATGATATAGGTGATACTATGGTAAAACCTATATCTGATAAAAAAGAAAAATAGGAGAAAGATATATGAACAAGCTTTATCTTTGGGGAATTATCATTACTGCTGCTATGCTTGGTGCTACTTATGTAACAGTAGGTTACCAAAAGGGTGGTTTAAATGGTGATATTGTCAATATGCTTGCTATTGCAGGGGCTGTTGCACTTGTAATCATTACAGTTTTTGTTGTAATCAAGTATGTTCGTCAAATGCAAACTGATACTGCAACTGGTGAGTTAGCAGATGAGTCATGGGACAACATTGGTGAATATAAAAACCCTGTACCATTTGGTTGGGCTATTATATTTATAGGAACTATGATTTGGGGTATGTGGTATTTCTTGGTAGGTTATCCAGTAAATGCTTATTCTCAAATTGGAGAGTATAATGAGGATTCTGCTGCTCACGATGCTAAGTTTGAAAAAGAGTATGCAGATGTAAAAGGTAGCAGACTTGTTGCTATGGGTGAGTCTGTTTATCTTGTAGAGTGTGTTGCTTGTCATGGTTTAAATGCTGATGGTAACAACGAAATAGATGCGGCTGACTTAAATAAAAGAATTTCTGCTAAAAGTGTAAAATATGTTATCAAGCACGGTTCAAATAACAAGCTTTTAGGTACAGAGATGGCGATGCCTGATCGTAATGGTCTTTTCAATGCTAATACAAATGCATTAATCACTGATGCAGAGATTGATACTGTTGCTAAATATGTTGCTAATGGTATGACTGGTAAAGGTGCTGATATATTTGCTGGTACTTGTGCTTCTTGTCATGGTGCAGATGGTAAAGGTATGCCTTATGTAGCTCCAAACATTAAAGACTGGTCTAAAGACTTAGTTGTTAATGTTCTTGATAACGGTAAATCTGGTGCAATCGGTACAATGCCTGTTATGGATAGACTTAATAAAAAACAAAAAGAAGCTATTGCAGCATATGTAATGAGCTTAAAAGAAGGAGAGTAACATGAACGAAGGTAGAAACGTTTGGGCTCTTAACGGTCTAACTGGTGGTTTAATAGCTACTGGTTTACTTTTATCAATATTAGCATTTTTAAGTGCAAGTGCTATGAGTGTGCAGCATGCAAATGCAGAGAATTATTATAAACTTGTAAATGAAAAATCTATCAAAATGTTTAGTACAGATAATGCTAAACATTTTGTAGATGCTAAGTAAGGAGTGTAGAGATGGATAAAATTATCGCTTGGGGTCTAGTTATTATGGCTGCTTATACACTTTTCGCTGTTGTAACACCAAATCATTTATTTGTTGGTTAGGAACTTTTTTGAAGTTTTTAACTAGAGGGCTTTTTGCCCTCGTACTTACAATCTTTTTTCAGACTCAACTTTTTGCAAAATATTTATATAAGGATGAAGTGATTTTTAATCCTAAGTTTACAGAGGAAGTAGAGTCTTTAGGAACAGAGCTTTTTAATAAAACAGGTATATCTTTAAGACTTGTAATGTTAAAAGAGTTACCTAGAGATATGACTATGTATGCTTATGAAGAAAGTATTTTGAAACAATTTAAAGAGCCTACTGTTCTTTTAACATTTTCTGAAATGAATTCTCAGATAGATATAGAAGTTAATGATACGACCTTATATAAATATTTTGATAAAAAACAAGTTCTTAGTCCTGTAACATCTTATGTTCAGGCATTTATGATGGCTGTTGTTTATGCAAAAAGTATAGATGATTTTAAAGAAATTATGAGTAATACAGGTGGGACTATACTACCTTTACTTGGTGGAAAAGCGAAAAAAAATATGGTTACTGGTAAGTACTCAGCAGCTATGTTTAATGGTTATTTAGATATTGCACAACAGATAGCAAAAGCAAAAAATGTTGAGTTAGAACATGGTTTTGGTAGTGATTCTAATCAAGAAACTTTATTTTATGTTAGAGTGTTTTTCTACAGTTTTATTTTGTATGCTATAGTTATGTATGTAAGAAGAACTTTATATAAAAGAAGGCATAAAAATGGATAAAAAAAGTAGTGGTAGAATTTGGCCTTATGTTATAGGTGGAGCTATTACACTTGTATTTGGATTTTGTGTTGCGACTATTATTGTAACAAGCAAAGCTGATGTTCAAAAGAGTAATGCTTATATGACATACTATCAAGATGCAGATGCTAAAGCAAATGATTTTATTATGGCTAAGATAAAATTTGATAAAAAATATAATTTGTCATATATAAACAATGGTATAAATCAAGATTCGACAACTTTAAGTTACAAGATAACAGATAAAAAAGGTAATCCTGTTAAAGATGCTAAACTACTTGTTTCTATAAGCAGACCAGATACACATGAGTTTGATAAAAAACTAGATAAGTTTACTCAAAAAGATGGTATATACACTTTTAGTGGTATTAAGCTGGAAAAACCTGGTAAATGGGATATTATGCTTAAAGTAACTATTGGTAATGATTATAGATTTTTAAATATCAAAGCTGATACTAGAAATAAAAAATATACTCAGTTTTAATGGATAATAAAACAATAGTTCTCCCTTCTGCTCGTGCAATTCGGCACGAGCAACTCTCAATAGAATCAAAAACACTTTTTTTACCAAAATATATAACTATGAGTGAGTTTATCTCAAAACTTTGTATAGTTAAAGATTATAAAACTATAGATGAAGACAGTAGAGTTTTACTACTTTTAGAAGCTAGTGATTTTAAAGCATTTTCAAACTTACAGATAGAGAGAAACTTTTTTACATTTACTAAAAATTCATCATATATATTTAAATTTTTTGAAGAGTTAAGTGCTGAAAAGTACGATATCTCTAATCTTGAAGATGCCGATATATATGCTGAGTTTGAAGAGCATATAAAGATATTAAAAGAGCTTTATTTAAGGTATAAAAAACTTTGTGATGATAGAAAATTATTAGATAAGATTTTTTTACCAAAACTTTATAGTTTTAATGAGCTTTATGCATCTTCACATAAAGAGATAGAGTTACATATTAATGGTCATCTTACAAACTTTGAGTTTGAACTTTTACAAAAATGTAGTGAATTTACAGTAGTAAATATTATATTTACAACCTCTATATTTAATGCGAAGATGCAAGATAAGTTTTTAAAACTTTATGATTTAAAATTAGAAGATAACTACAGATATAAAATATCTATAAATGAAAAATCAATATTAGACAAACAAAAAGTTATACAAAATAAAAATATAACTTGCAACTCATTTAGTGAAGAGTTATTGCAAATAGCTTTTATAAAAAAGAAGATTTATGAGTTTATAAAAAAAGGCTACAAAGCAGAAAATATAGCTGTAGTTTTACCAAATGAAAGTACGGCTAAAGTGCTGAAACTTTTTGATGAAAAAAGAAACTTTAACTTTGCTATGGGTAAAGCATATAGAGATACAAAAATCTATGAAAAATTAAGTGCTACTATAAAGTATATAGAACAAATCTCAAAAGAGAATGAGGCTAGATTAGCAAGAGTTGAAGATGATATCTATGTAGAACTTTTAAGCATATATTATAAAGATATAAAAGAGGTAGATATTATTAGTTTTTTAAAAGCTTATAAAGAGAGATTTTCTTCTAAGGTTGAGATAAAAATCTTTGATGAAGAGATATATAGTTTTGAAAAGATTTTACCAAATTTAAAAGATATGAGTGTAAAATCAGCTTTAAGTCTGTTTTTGCAAAGGTTGGGAAATAGAAGTGTAGATGATATTCTTGGTGGTAAGATAACTGTTATGGGTGTACTTGAGACTAGAGCAGTTGAGTTTGAGGGTGTTGTTATAGTTGATTTTAATGATAATAATGTACCAAAAAGAAGCGATAAAGATATGTTTTTAAATACAGCTATTAGAGAGATGGCATCCCTGCCAACTATGAGCGATAGGGAAAATCTTCAAAAACACTACTATAATCAGCTTATAAACTCATCAAAAGAGGTAGCCATATCATTTGTTAAGTCTAGTGATAGTAATGCTTCTAGATTCTTAAAACAGCTAAATATAAAAGATACTCAAATAGATAATGAACAAGATTATACCTCTATTCTCTTTTCTTCTAAAAAAGTTAATTTTTTAGAAGAAAAAGAGATAGTATTGCCATATAGTTTTAAAGGTATTGAGTTATCAGCAACAAGGGTTAAAACTTTTTTAACTTGTAAAAGAAAGTATTTTTATAGCTATATACAAAAGCTTTCATCACATAGTATCCCAAAAGATATACCTCAAGAGTATGAGATAGGGCAGGTTGTTCACGAAGCATTAAAAAATTTATATATAAAAACAGCTTCATATACAGATATTAAAAAGTTAAAATCTGATTTGGATTATGAACTTAGTCAAAAGACACTAGATAATGAGTTAGATAAGTATCTAATAGCATTACAGAAAAAAAGACTAGAACCTTTTGCAAAAAATGAGATACAAAGATTTAATGATGGATGGGAAGTTTTTAGTTGTGAGCAAAATTATAAATGTCAGTTTGCAGGTACAACATTGATAGGTCAGATAGATAGGATAGATAAAAAACAAAACGATATATTTGTACTTGATTATAAAACAGGTTCATACCCACTTTACAATAAAAACAACTACCAAGATGCAACAGATTTTCAACTAGAATTTTACTACCTTTTAGCTTCTGAGTTAGGTAATGTGGAGGGTGTTGCGTATTATGATTTAAAAGATATTAAAATTGTTCCAGAGGCTTTTTTAGAACAAAAGATAGAGATTTTAAAATCAAATATCAAAGATATGTTGATGTTAGAGGAGATAGAGTTCTCAAAATGTGAAGATACTAAAAACTGTTTGTTTTGTGAATATAGTGTTATTTGTCAGAGGGATTAAAAAAATCACTGTAAAACCAGCTATTTTTATCTTTTTTTATTTGATACTCTTCACTTATGGCTAATTTGATAGCTGTAAGTTCTTCAAACTCTTTCATAAGCAGAGATAGTTCATCGTCCATACCAAATATATCTATATATGAGTATATCATATTTTCAGCCTCTTTAAATGTTTCTTTTTTATCCATTAAAGATTTTATTTTTACTCTAAAGCTTACTTTTAAAAGGGTTGATGTTTTATGTTTTCTAGTGCTTATTTTTATAAAATCTCCAAGTTCTTTTTGTACACTTTTTATATCTCCATTAAGAGCTAATTTATCACATTTATATATGATTTTTTGATAATGTTTATTTAGAAGTTTTGCTATCTCTAAGCTATTTAAAACTATATTTTTATCTAGTAGTTCAAAACATCTTTTAAAGTCATTTTGTTCATAAGCTTTATGAAAATTGAATGTATCTGTATTTAGTTTTGCTTTTTGTTTATTGATCTTTTGATATTTTTCAAATTCATCATTATTTTTTAAAAGAATTTTTATCGTTGGTCTTTTTGATGCAACTGTTATATACTCTTTTAATATTTCGTAAGCTATATCTTTTTTATCTATACTCATATTGTGTTGAGCTGCTAGAAGTAATGTTTTATATCTTTCTTCTAGCTTTTTATACTCTATAGTAGCTTTTAGTGGTGGAAATTTATCTATAAGAGCATAACATATAGGATATTTTTTTTCTTTATATAGATATTTAAGATGTTCATATTCTTTAAAGGCATCTTCTAGTTCTTGTAATTCTTGGTTTTTTTGAGAGATATTTCTATATATAGATTTTACTTGTATAAGTGGTATTTTATCGTTATTTATAAGTCCTAAAGTTGCATTTTTATAGGCAATTTTATATTTCTCTTCTAAAAATTCATATTCTAAAGAGTTTTTCAGTATAGGATTTGATTCTAAAAGTTTATATGCTTTTTCTATATTTTCAGATTCTATGTATTTCATCAGTTTGTTTATATTATAAATATTTATATTCATAATATTATTATTATCGAATGCTATATAAAGTAATCCATTGCCATTTATAGCTATATCAATAATTTTATTTTTAAATGATAAGTATTTTAGGATTTTTATTTTTTTAATTTTTGTATCTATAAGAGTTAGATAATATCCATTTGTATTTAAAATAACAAAGTCTTTGTTTGGTGTTGTTATGATGGTTGATATTGTATCAAATGGTGTTGTTAGTTTTTTTGTAATCTTATGTGTTTGAAGTGATATAAAGGATATATAACCTCTTATATCACCAATAACAGCATTTTCTTCATCTATAAAACATATACTTGTTATTTGTACTTTTGAGCTTATAGTTAATTCATAGCTATTGTAAGTATAGATATTTACAACACTAACCCTACCATATTTATCTGCTATAATTAAGTTAGTGTTATTTGATATTAGTATATCAACATAGTTATATTTACTTTTTGGAAATTGATATATTTTTGATAATAATATATCTTTTTTCATTTTATACTGATATATATTACTATCTATAGTACCAACAAAAATATAACTATCTGAAGCATCAAAACATATAGTAGTTATCTTTTCGTATATCTCTATTGTATTGATAATTGTATTTGTTTCTATAGATAGTATAATTATTTTTTTATCATTTGCATAAGCTATAAATTTGGAATCAGAAGTTATAGATATTGGGGTGAGTGTAGCTGTTATAGTTTCAGTTTGAATATTTTTTAAGATTTTTGATTCTGGTGAAGAAAATATTTTTATACCATCTACCTCAGTGATATAGTAGAAAAGGTTGTTTTTTAATGATTTTAATTTTAATATTTTTGATTTTGTATTAAAAGAGTGAGTTAAGTTTTTCATAAATATATAACTTAGGTAATATTACCTAAGTTATCGCTATTTAGTATGACTAATTAGCAAGATGGAACATTTCCACTATCACTTGCAAAATTATAAAAGAAATCAAAATAATGTTGCATATATTTTTCTTTAAGAGCTTTATCTTTTACATTAGGACAAATAGTTTTAATCTCTTTTGCAAGATCTCCTTTAAGGTCTTCCCATTCTGATTGAGTATGTTTTGCAGACATAACAGCACCAGTGATACCACAAGCTTTTTTTAATTTTTTAGCATATAGTTTTTGACCTTTTGCTGAATCTGCACTAGCAGTTGTAGCACCTACACCTAAAAGTAGTGTTGTAACTAATGCAATTTTTGCAATTTTTTTCATTTTTTCTCCTCAAATATTTTACTAATTTTAACTAAAAAAAAATAAAAACTATATTTATTATAAAATAAATTTATTTTTTTTAAGCAGATGTAACCTATCAGAACTATTAACCTAAGATTTTATTGTCAAACCCTTAAAACAAACCTATCATCTGACCTTTTTCACATATTTTCTTTTATGGCACAATTATAAAAGAAAATTGTGAATTAATTTAAAACTATTTCAAATAAAATAATTTAGGTTTAGTTCCTAGATTTGGTTTCAATTGAAAATATTCCCGTTTTTTAAGTGTTTGAGAAATTTCACTTTTAGCATCATCTAAATCACCAAAAATTCTAACCTTTGCTGGACAAGTTATCTGACAAGCTGTTGTAGTTTCACCTCTTACTAGTCTTGTATCTGCACAAAATATACATTTATCAGTTATATGATTTGTTTTATCTATATATCTAGCACCATAAGGACAAGCATTCATACAAGTAAGGGTTAAATCACATTTTTCTTTATGAAGTCTAACGATGCCATTTTCATCTGTATATATCGCTTCATTTGGACAGGCTTTTATACATGGTGCATCTTGGCACTCTTGACATTGTTGTTGTATAAATGTAACTTGAGATAAGTTAAAAAAGTCTTTTTCTGCATCAAAATCTTCATCTATCCAAAGTCTATGATTCTCAGCACCCAAATCTATGCCATTTTCCTCTTTACATGCTACTTCACAAGCATGACAGTTTATACATAGTTTATAGTCAAATGCCATCGCATAATTTGCCATTACAATTTCCTTATACTTATATCAGTATGATGCATGGTAGCACAACCATAGATTTTCTCAAAACTATCTTCTATGATAAGATTATCACTTGCACCTTTTCCATAAGAGTTATGTAGTAGTTCGTTTGCAACACCATACCCATGAGCAAACCATACTACTTGAGGGTGAATTTTATTTGTTACAAAAACTTGTAAAGTTACAGACTCAATGCTACTTTGAACCTCTACCCAATCATCATCTTTTATATCTAGTTTTTTTGCTACGACATTGTTTAGCCAAAGTTTGTTAGTTGGATTAAACTCTTTTAACATTATGTTGTTTGTTGTAGCTGTTTGGGTAGTTGTTACATACCTACCTGTTATAAGTCTAAAATGTTCTTTTTTAACTTTAAAGTCATATTCATCTCTCCAGCTAGGCATCGCATCAAAACCATACTTTGCAAGTTTAGACAAGTAACACTTAACTTTAAAATCTCTTTTGACAGTATAATACTTTTTATCCTCAGGATAGTAAATATATGAGTTGTTAAAAATCTCTTTATGTTCATCTATGTATGGGTACCAAACACCTTTTTGTTTTAAACTATCATAAACTTTTTTTCCAAAGGCTTTAGTTATAAGATTTTTATTTCTTGTTTGGATGTTATTTTTATAAAGTTCTGTTAAATCGTATCCACCCTCCTTATAAGCTTCTTCTTTTGAGCTATCTTCTACACTATCTTGTAACTCTTCATCATATTTTAGGCTTATCTCATAAAGTGGTTTGGAGAGTTTTTTACCTAATCCTTTTAGTATATCTTGCATCGATTTACTCTCATAAAGAGGTTTTATCACTTGATTTCTAAGTGCTAGAGATGGCTCAAGTCGGTTAAAACTAACTACCATATCTTCTCTTTCTAAGTAGGTACACTCTGGTAAAACTACATCTGCCATCATTGCTGTATCGCTAGGCATTGTATCAAGTACAACTACCAAGTCCATCATCTCAAGCATCTTTTTTGTTTTTGCAATGTTTGGCATATTTTGCATCAAGTTATGTTTTCTTATAAACATCGCTTTTACAGGGTATGGTGAAGTTTTTGTTATAACTTTATCTCGAAAATTTAACCAACTTCCACCTTTGCTTGAACCATAAACGATGCCATCCAAATCAAACCTTCCACCTGCATTGTTATAAAATGGTGTATTGACCTCTTCTTGTGGTAGTTTTATAGGCTTACCAAAGATGATGCCACCTTTACGATTGATGCTTCCAGCTAGTGCATTTAGCAGAACCATAGCTCTACGAAATTGAAAATCATTTTTTGCCCAAACACTTCTACGACCTAAGTAAAAAAGTGGATTTTTAGCATTAAAAAAGTCATAAGTTAATTTTTCTATCTCTTTTGCAGGTACATTTGTTTTACTTTCTGCCCAGCTTGAAGTGTAGCTATTTGTAAGTATATGTTTTTTTAGTTTATCAAAATCTTCAAAATACTTTTGGACAAACTCTTTGTTATAAAGTTCATTTTTAATAGCTATATAAATCATTGATAAACAAAGTGCTAAGTCAGTTCCAGGATTTATGGGTAAAAATCTATCTGCTTTTAGTGCCGTAACTGTTGCACGAGGGTCAAGTACGACTAATTCTCTTTTTTGATTCATCAAATCAACACTATCAGGGGTTATAAGTGATTCAAATCTATTTGCCCCACAGATAATTACAAAATCACTTCCAGCGACATCCATCTCACCGACATCACCCATGGTTAGTAGTGTAGCTCCAAGTTTTGTATTTAAACAGATGCTTCCCTCATCTAAAAAATTGGTACTTCCTATTTTTGAGCCGAAAAACTTTATGTATTCATCTTTGTTAAAGCCCTCACCATTACAGTAAGCTATGGTTGAACGGTTATCTTTTTGTTCATCTAAAATCTTGACAAGGGAGTTTTTTATGTATTCATAAGCTTCATCCCAAGTTACTTTTTTGTATCTTCCATCACCCCTTTTACCTATGCGAATAAGTGGGTATTTTAGTCTATCTTTGTCATAAAGTGCATCTATACCAGCATTGCCTTTTGGACAAAGCATATTTTTACTTTTTGGAAAGTATGGGTTTGGGTCTAGTTTTGTAACTGTACCATCTTCTACTCTTGCATATCCTGCACATTTATTTCTACACATATTGCAAAGATAGGGGATATTTATAGCATCTTTTGTAGATGTTTTTGTAGTAGATGAAAAACTTGTAGTAGCATAAACACAAAGTGCAACACTACCTTGAAGAAATTTTCTTCTTGAGGTTTCTATGATTTGCATTTTATAAATCTACTATCTGATCTTTTTTCTTCTATCTCTTCTTTTGTTGATTGCATCCAACCTGATTTTGTTGATATATCTATTTTATCAAAATTCTCTATGTATGGTTTTATATCTAAAAGTGGTGTACCATCTAATATATCTACACCTTTTATGGTTACAATATTTTCTTTTACACTTACTAATTCTACTACACTTAAACCTATATTATTTGGATGCATTGGTGTTCTTGTGGAAAATACACCTCTTGAAGTGTTTGTTTTATCGTTAAAAGGGATAACTTCTAATTCATATTTATCAACTTTATGAAAATAATATATTAGATAAACATGACTAAAACCATCTAAATCTTTTAGTCCTTTTTGATATTTTTTATCAAACTCTATCGTTGCATAAATATCTTTTGCACCCTTTGGTTGAATAGGCATATTTTCAAGTGAACAAAATGGTGATTTGATTGTGGCTAATGGTTTAATAGGAAGCACATTATCTCCTTGTTTTTGGAAATAATATCAAAAATAGACTTAAATATTTAAAATCCCCATAAAGGAGATTTTAAATAATCTTAATGATGTTCCTCATCAAGATTGAAAACTTTTGTACCTACATAATACATAGCTATACAAAGACCTAAACCACCTAGAGATATAAACATCTCAGTAGTTGATGGGAAGTAGTGAATCCATTCAGGAGCTAGTTGATACTCTGTAGTTTTTAGCATCTGAAGAGGTTTTAGTTGTGTATCGTGAACAAGATTATATCTCATAAAGAAAACACCAACCATACCACTTAAAGATACCCAAAACATAAGTACAGGTTTTTTACCCATTGTTGTAAGGATTACAACTAAGGGGATAGCCATAGCAAGTATAACTTCTGCCCAAAATGTCCAACTATGGAAGATGTGTTCAGCAACTTCTGCACGATTTGGCATACCACCATATATATCTGTTAACATTTTCCAAGTTACAAAAAAGATTAAGATTGAGATAAGTAAACCTTGAATTTTAGCTAATCCCTCTAACATTTTTTTCGTTTGTGCATTAAAATCTAGTTTATATCTAAATCCCATAACGATAAAAGATAAAAATATACCAGTTATAAATGCAGTTAAAATGAAGTATGTTGGATAAAACACACCATTTGAAATTGGTCTAGCATTTAAGAAACCAAAAACTGAACCTAAGTTTGAGTGAGCTGCAAGACCTACTAAAAGACCTGAAAGACCAAAGATTTTAGCTTTTTTCATATCGTTATTTAGTAAGAAATAAAACTCAATAATCATAAATGTTAAGTAAACTCCATAAAGAGTACCCATCCACCAAATAGCAGAAGTTAAACCTGGACTTAAAACATTATAAATAAGCATAGTTACAGGATGCCCAATCTCAAAAGCGATAACAGCAAAACCAGCTAAGATAGTTACAATTGAACCAAATATAGCTCTTTTAGAAATCATCATATAGTCTTTAAAACCAAAAACATCACCTAAAGAACCAACGATACAAAATCCTGTTGAACTAACAACAAAGAATATATATACAGCGATTAATAATCCCCAAGGGTGTTCTCTTGTTACATTATAAGCATGATGACCATGTATAAGGTATGTAGCAATACCAACAACAAACATAGCTAAAAATGAAAGAGTTAAAACAGCAATTAACATATTTGCTGGTGTTTTTTCAAAATTCAACAATGACTTGATAGAAAAATCTTCCTTTATAGGAATATTTAATGGACCTATTTTCATTTTATACCCCTTATGTTAGATAGAATAATTTTGGTTTAGTACCAAGATTAGCTTTTAAAGAGAAATGCTCTCTTGTTCTAAGTACTTCACTAATTTCACTGTTTGGATCATCAAGATCACCAAAGATACGAACTTTTGTTGGACAAGTATTTTGACAAGCAGTTGTAGTCTCACCACGAGCAAGTCTTGTATCTGCACAAAAAGTACACTTATCTACAGTTACTGTTCTATCATCAACATATCTTGCATCATAAGGACAAGCATTCATACAATAACTACATAAGATACATTTTTCAGGATCAACTCTAACAATCCCGTCTTCTGTATAGTAAGTAGCATGAGTAGGACATACTTCTTCACAAGGAGCTTCATCACAGTGTTGACATTGTGATGGATAAAAAGCATTTGAAGTAATATCAAGTAAAGGGTATTGACCCTCTATCTCACCATTACCAACCCAAATACGGTGCTTGTCAGCACCCATAAGAATTCCGTTTTCTTCTTTACATGCTACTTCACATGCTTTACAATTGATACAACTTTTGTAATCAAGTGCCATTCCATATCTAGCCATAAATTACACCTTTCTTATTTCAACATTAGTTTCATGCATAGCTGCTGCACCATAAACAGGTTCAATGTTATCTTCAATAACTTTATTGTCATTACCACCATTTTTATATGCCCAAGTTAACTCTTCACTCTCTTCACCAAAACCATGGATAAAGAAAACTTGATCTGGAGCAATTTTTTCTGTTGGATATGCTTTTAATTGTGTTTTACCAACACTAGAACTTACTTCAACAGTATCTGCAAATTTGATACCTTTTTTATCTGCAACTCTTTTATTAATCCAAATAAAATTCTCAGGCATAAGGTCACGAAGCATTGCATTATTAGAAGTTCCACTTTGAGTAAATTGTGCATGACGACCAGTTAATAGTCTAAATTTACCACTAGGTACACTAAATGCATATTCATCTCTCCATACTGGCATAGGGTCAATCCCCTTAGAAGCAAAAGAAGCTAAATTACACTCAACTTTTCCAGATGGAGTTTTAGGTTTACCACCTCTAGTAGAGTAATACTTTTTCTTTTCAGGATAGTATTGGAATTTATTTATAGCAAGTTGTTTGTAATATTCATCTTGTTTAGGATAGAAAATACCGTGATGATGAAGTTGTTCAGCAGCACCTTCATATTTAGCAACTGCATGGTGATTAAGCTCTTCTTGAGTATGTCTAAAAGGTAGAGTTAAATCAAATTCAGCATAAGTTTCTTCTTCTCCATCTTCTTCGATAGCATCTTGAATCTCTTCATCGTATTTTTTAGAAATTTCAAATAAAGGTTTAGAAATCTTAGTTGTTAAACCTTTCATTATCTCCATAACAGGCTTAGTTTCAAACATAGGGTCAATTACTTTATTTCTAACAGCGATTGACGGCTCAACACCACCAAATGTTTTAACTGGGTCAGTTCTTTCTAAGTATGTACACTCTGGAAGTACAACATCTGCATACATTACGGTATCACTAGGCATTGTATCGATTGTTACAACTAACTCCATTTTCTTTAACATCTCAGCAGTTTTAGCACTATTTGGCATATTCATCATTGGATTGTGCTTATAACAGAACATTCCTCTAACTTTATATGGCATTTTACCCTCTAAGAAACGGTTTCTCCAAGCTATCCAAGAACCACCACCAGATATAACAGCACAATCATCGTAACCTTTACCATCTGTACTTTTTACAACAGCTCTAGCTTGAGCTTTTTCATATAATGGTTGTAATCCCTCATGTGGTTGAAGTGCTAATTTAGAACCAAAAATCAATCCACCCTCAGTATCTATACCACCGTGAAGTGCTTGAAAAATTGCCATTGCACGACGAAGTTGAAAATCATTTTTAGCAAAAGTAGATCTTCTACCTGGATAGTAAACTGCTTTTGGAGCAGCAGCAGCAAATTCTCTAGCGATAGTATAAATATCTTCAGCTTTGATACCAGTGATAGGTTCTGCCCATTCAGGAGTGTATTTGTTATCTAATACACTTTTTTTATACTCTTCATAACCATTAAAATATTTTTTAATATAATCATTATCTTGTAAATTTTCATTTAAAGTTACATAAGTTAAAGCAAGAACAAATGCTAAGTCAGTACCAGGCTTGATAGCTAACCATTTATCTGATTTTGCTGCTGTATTTGTAAAACGAGGGTCAACACAGATAAGTTTTGCACCACGACGCTTAGTTCTTTTGAAGATGTCCATAGTGTCAGGAGTAACAATAGCTTCAGCACGGTTTGCACCAGCCATAATTACATATTCAGCATTATCTAAATCTGCTTGTGGATAAGAACCTAAAGTTACACCATATCCAGATGTAACAGTTTGAAGACAAATAGAAGCATGATTTAACCAGTTAGCAGAACCAAATGCTTGATAAAATTGCTTAAATGTATGTTCAGCCATACCCTCACCAGCGCAAAAAAGCATAGTAGAACGGTTATCTTGTTCTTCATCCATAATTTTTGAAAGACCTGGAAATTTATCTGTACCATTTAAGATAGCTTCATAAGCTTCATCCCAAGTTACTCTTTTAAATTTACCCTCACCTTTTTCTCCTATTCTAATCATAGGATACTTAAGTCTATCTGGGTCATAAAGTGCTTGAATCCCTGCATTCCCTCTAGCACATAACATATTTTTAGATTTTGGAAACAATGGGTTTGGATTTAGTTTTGTAACTACTCCATTTTCAACTCTTGCTAATGCTGCACATTTATTTACACACATCTCACATAAAGTTGCTACATCATGACTCTTTCCTGTTCCAGTTTTAGTATTATGAAATGAAACAACACCTGGTTTTGCACCACCACCATGCTCATTCGATAAAAGACTTGTAGCTGCAGTTGCACCAACTACACTCATAGCTACTGTCCCTTGAAGAAATTTTCTTCTTGAAATCTCTACTTCCATAAGCGATACCTCCTAAATTAAACTTCTAAAATCATTTTTACTTAATTATAGATATTAATATTGTAGTTTAATTTATCTTATAAATAACTTTATTTGATGATATATTATTAATAACATTATATTATAATTCTTTATAATTGTATATAATAAAAATCATAATATTATTTTATACTTTTTATTTTGCATTTATAATATAATTATCTATAAACCTGAGTTCGACAATAAAAACACCCAAATAAGTTATTTATGCTCTCTTACTTATAAGGCAACTAAACGGCAATCTTTTAAAAATTATCCTCTCAACTTAGCTACGATAAAAAAGATATTATATACCATACGATAATTCTACAAAAAAATATAGCTCAAACACTTTTTAGTTGGTATGATGGGATTATGGAAGATATGTTATAGTAAAAATTACTCCACAAAGAAGTGGAGTAAAATATTATTAGTATCTATATCTAAAATACACTCTTAAATCTTGTGCAGTATCAATAGCACTAGGAACATTAGCTACATCCATAGGTGTTCCAAAATCTCCGAAAAATGCTTGAGAACCAGTATAATCATAATCTATATAAGTATATCTAACTTGCATAGTAAAGATTTTATCTATGATTGGTTGAGTCCAGTAAGCTTCATAAGCATCACCACGAACAGCAAGTTTTGAACCTATCATAGTATCTTCACCATAAGTAAATGGTCTCCAGTATTTTGAACCGTGATTGTACTCAAGTCCAAACTTACCACCTGTCATATTTGGCATTTGAGCTCCTAGATAGATAGATGAACCACTCTCATTATCTAACGAGCCAAGCATTGCTTTTCCATCTTGTGGTCTAGTATTACTCCAAGCAAATGATGCAAACAGTGTTGTATCATCTAAGAAATCATTTATCTCATCGCCAACACCAGACATTTGAAATGATAATGCAGCACCATCTACATCACCATAAGTTTTAAGGTTATTAGTAGAAGCATCCATACCAAGAACATTGAATGCACGATAGTATTTTGCAAATGCAGTATATTGACCATCATCATACATCTTAGCTATTACACCTACTAAATCCATATTATGAAGTAATCCACCATCTTCTGCATAATCAGGATTTGCCATATTAAATCTACCATTTGCTTCAGATAAACCTCTACCTAAACAAACTTTTAAGTAACTTCCCTCAACAATATCATCAGTTTTAACACTACCACTGATACCATCAAATTCCATATTTATAATATGCCCGATTGGTGATTTTGCTTTATCATCTTCTCTCATATTTACTAAGAAACCATTAGTAGCTGGGCGACGACCAACACTTAAAGTATAACCTCTATCGTTGATAGTTGGTGACCAGAACCAATAAGCTTCTCTTACTCTTAATGTATCATTTGTTAAATTTTCATTAACAATCCAGTCAAAAGTATCAAATCCTTGTCCAGTACCCATTTGACCATAGTTAGCACCAAAAGCTTTGTTATAAGCTAAAGTACCTTTAAACATCATATCATCAGTAGGTGCATAACCCATACCAAGCCACAATCTCATAGAATATAAACCATCATTTGAATACTTTGTACCATCTGTAGTTTTATACTGAAGATTATCATAAGAAGTTCTAAAATCAACATCAAATTTGATGTTATCATTGTTTGCAAGTTTATTAACAGTAGAGACTTTTTTTGTTAGTCTTTTTTGTTTTTTTTCAGTTTTTGCAAGTTGAGACTCTAAACTTTTAATCTTAGCAGTGTATTGAGTTTCTAGTTTTTCTAGTTGAGCTTTAAGTGCATCCAATTGAGCTTGCATATCAGCATCTGCATAGATTGATGTGCTTAAAAGTGCAACAGCAGAAAGTGCTATTATTTTTTTCATTTTCATTCCTCTTAGTAAAATGAACTTATTTTAGCGAATTAGAGATTAAAAAAAGATATATAATTTATTTATGAATCTCTTTTATCATTTCATAAGCTTGATTTATCTCTTGTGTCTTTGCTGTTGCTTCTTTTATGTAGCTATCGTCTTTACCTTGAGATTTTATAATATCTGGATGGTATTGTCTTACTAATTTTCTATAGGCCTTTTTGATAGTTGCCATATCATCTGTTTCTTTTACTCCAAGTATCTTATAAGCATCTGATATATTATTTTGAGGTTTTATATTTTTTATCATATCTTCAAACTGATCAAAAATATTATGATATATTTTTGGATCAAATTCTAAACTTTCTGCTATTGTTGCTAGTATCTCCTCTTCACTTTTGCTAACCTCTCCATCTACAAATGCCAACTGTATAAGAAATCCCATGAAATGAAGTTGTTTTGCTTTATCTCTTTTTATACTTTGAGACAGTTTATAAGCTATCTCTTGTATATTTGAAATAGAATGTTTTTCCTCTTCAAAGATTTGCTTTAAAATGCTTTTTGTTTTTTCTGGTTCTGGAAATATACCAGATATATCATCAAACATTATTCCTATAAGTTGTGCTTCTAGAGCATCTACTTTTCCATCTGCTTTTGCCACTTTTGCAACAAGAGCTACAAAAAGTCCTAATTCTGAATTTTTTATAGATTCATAAGATATTGAAAAGTCTTTTAAAGCTTCTTTTGAATACTCTGTATAGTTTGAATAACTTTTAAATACATAGTAAAACACAACTCCTAGTATAGCTAGTACAATAATATTTCCCATTTTATAGTTCCTTTTTATCTACTCTAAACCAACCAGCTATAGAGTATCTTTTTTTATTTGATTTTAGTACTTCATGAGGAAACTCTTCACTCATAAATACTACTAAAGTATTTAGTTTAGGTGTTACTTTCGTCAAATACTTATCGTATTTGTCATATATAATAAGTTCTCCACCATCCTCTTTTTTCCAATCATCATTTAGATAAAAAACTGTTGTTACAACACGGTTTTTTGAATTTTTAAAGGCATCTAAATGTTTTTCATAAAAATCACCATTATCATACAATGCAAAATGACTTTCATAGTAGCTAAGTCCTAGATACAACTCTTTATTAAGATAAGTTTGTAAAGATTTACTAAATTCTAAAAATTTACTTTGTATAGAATTGTCTTCATATAACCAATGAATTTTATCTTTTCTTTTATTTTGATCTAGTTTTGAATCTATAGAGATACCAGCTTGTTTATAGTTTGTTTTATTGATCGCAAAATTTAAAAGTTCTTTTGCCAAATCTGTATCTAGTGCATTTTCTATAACAACATATCCATCTGTAACTAATGCTTGAGTTATAGTTTCATAAAGCTCTTTCAAAAACTAAGTCCTCCTCCAAATGAAGCGAAGTTTGGGTCTATATATCCATAGATTGAACTTTTCATTCTTAATTTTTCTATATCTGCTTTACTTGATATATCTTGAGGGCATACCATTGTACATTCATTACAAAGTGTGCAGTCCCATATACCGTTTGTTTGTATAGCATCTATTTTTTCTTTTTCATCAGTTTCTCTTTTATCTGATATATATTTAAATACCCTTGTTAATGAAAAAGGACCTTTAAAGTCTGGATTTAGAGTATAAACTGGACATGCACTATAACAAGAACCACATAATATACAATCACTTTGTATCTCATTTAATTTTTCATCATTTTGAGATATTGCAACTTTTTCTTCTGTTGGATTTAACCAAGCTTTTGATAGTTTGTTAAAACTGTATGCTTTATCCATATTTACTACTAAATCTTTTATGATAGGTAAGTTTTTTAATGGTGTTATTTCATCACCATCTTGCAATTTGTACGAACAGGCTAAAACTTCTCTTCCATTTACTCTCATAGCACAACTTCCACACACACTACTTCTACAACCACTTGCAAAGGTAAGAGAAGCATCTTGTGTTGTTTTTATATGGTTTAGTACTTCTAAAAGTGTAGCATTTTCTAAATCAACTTCATATTGTTGAAATTTACTTTCTCTTTTAATTTTTATCTTCATACTATACCATCCTTTGTTACTAATGTATCTTTTTCAAATATCTGCTGTTCTTCTTGAAAATCTATTCTAAAATGTGCTCCTCTACTTTCTTGCCTATATATAGCACTTTTTATTATAACTTCTGCTAGAAGTAGAGTATTAGTAAATTCTAAAAATTCAATTTTATTTGTATTGTAAACTTTTGAATTATCATATATTCCCATTTCTGGTAGTTTTGATATATAGTTTTGTACTTTTTTTAGTGCTTCATTTAGTGAGTTTTCATCTCTTGTAATTCCTACATTACTATAAAACAGATTACCTAATTCTTTTTTTATCTCATAAAAGTTGATTTCAGGATTTTCATTTAATTTTATGTCATCTAAAATTTCAATTTTTTGATCTATCTCTTTTGCCTCTTTAACAGCAAATTTACCAACTTCTCTACCAAATACTATAAGTTCCAATAGTGAATTACCACCTAAACGATTTGCACCATGAATATGATGATTTGCACATTCACCAACAGCGAAAAGACCTTTAATATTTGTTTGTGAATTTTCATCAACATCTATCCCACCCATAGTATAGTGAGCTACTGGTTTTATTGGAATTAAGTCATTTATAGGATCTATATTTTCATATAGTTTTGCTAACTTTCTTTCTTGTGGTAACTCTTCATTTATAAATTTTTCTCCAAGATGTCTTATATCTAAAAAAACATCCTCTTTATTTTTGATCTGTTTATCTATGGCACGAGCAACTTTATCTCTAGGAAGAAGTTCATCTACAAATCTTTTACCTTTTGAATTTAACAAGTAGCCACCAGCACCTCTAGCACTTTCAGATATTAATATAGCTGAATTTTTAAGTGCTGTTGGATGAAACTGTATAAATTCCATATTGCTAAGTTTAGCACCAATTTTAAATGCTGCTGCTATACCATCTCCTGTTGAAGCTTTTGAGTTTGTTGAGTGATTATCATATATACGAGCATAACCACCAGTTGCTATTATGACAGCAGAAGCATTATGAAGTTCAACTTCCCCAGTTCTGATATTTAAAATCTTTGCCCCTGTAATTTCATCGTTATCACAAACTAGCTCTAATAAAAATCTTTCATTAAGAATTTCTATATTTTTAGATAAGCATCTATCATAAAGTGTATGTAAAATTTTTAATCCAGTATAATCTTGTGCATAACAAGCACGTGGTGCAGAAGCACCACCTAATGTTCTTTGGGCAATTTTAGAATCTTGAGTTCTACTAAAGCATACACCTATTTTATCTAACCATTGAACTGTATCTACTGCTTTTTTACATAAAAATTCAACCATTTTTTCATCAGCCAAAGAGTGAGCAGATTTTAGGGTATTTGTTATATGTGATTTTACACTATCCTCTTTTATATTTCCAAAAGAAGCATTAATCCCACCCTGAGCCATACAAGTTTGAGACCTTGTTGGATACTCTTTGGTTATAACTTTTACATTAGCACCTGCTTCATGGGCACTTAAAGCACAGCTTAAACCTGCACCACCTGCACCTATGATTAAAATATTTTTTTGCATTTTTATCTACTCTCCACTGTAATTGTATCGCTATGATATAATAATTTTTATATGATATAATTTAACTTCAAAATAAAAGGTTATATAAGATGGGTATTTATAAGTAGTGTGTGCAATCTTTGGAATACTAGGTAGATATAATGAGCAACAAGCTAAAAAAGCTTTAGCCCTTTTAATTCATCGTGGTAGGGATTTTTGTG
>Ga0256836_1000357_pt1 | contig 25460 bp, 33 predicted proteins | sample 4561380metaG_FD_185974 | JGI IMG/M metagenome (GOLD analysis project Ga0256836, IMG submission 185974) | Hydrothermal vent microbial communities from Guaymas Basin, Mexico - 4561-380 | ecosystem: Environmental > Aquatic > Marine > Hydrothermal vents | place: Mexico: Guaymas Basin | collected...
AGGGTAAAGGCCATGACGAGGAGAATCTCGTAGGTTTCCAAGAGTGCAGTTGAGGGCCACTTGAAAAATGCCCCGATAACCGCGAGGGCAAAGAGAACGAGCGAGGCGACCTTAACTTTTCTCCCCGAGCCGAGGCCGTAAATCAGGGCCCCCAGGAAGAACTGGACGAAGAAGTACGTCGAGACGAAGCCGTGAGGCCTCGTCCCCTCGTGAAACACACCGATTAGGGCCAGAAAAATCGCCGAAACGCTCACGTAGGAACCGCCAACCGTCTGGGGCTTGTTTAGGGCGGTTAACACCAGATAGACCGCGAAGGCCATCACAAAGAACGAGGTAACCACGAGGCCAGCGTTGTAAATCCAAGGTGAGTTCGCATTAGCCCCTCCGAGGTCGCTCAGTGCGTTTCTCCAGAAGGAGAACCAGGGGTTTCGGCTTACGCTCCATGCAACGAAGAGCCAGTAGATTAAACCCCCGGCAAAGCCCGACCACTTGAACTTCTCTACTTCCATCCACTGGCACCGGTAAGGAGTTGGAAAAGGTGCGTAAAAAGGTTAGCCGAGGGCCGAGAAAGTTGCCTCCGCCAGCCTCTTCACCGCGTCAAAGTAGCTCTGCCACTCCATCGCCTGAACAGCTGCCGGGTGGAAGAACTTGTCAATTATTACCGGGGCCAGAACGCCGAGGATGACCACCAGGATTCCAAGGACTAAGTTCACCGCCACGAAGAGTGGGACCTCGTGCCTCTCTGGCTCTTCGTGTTCGTCATGTCCGTGATGATGTCCCTCGACCGGCTTTCCGCGCCAGAGGGTTATGAAAAGCCGGAAGTAGGCCCACGCGGCTATTGCACTCGTTATTACAACGACGGAAGCCACGAGAGGGCTCACCTGGAGGAGGGCGTTGAAGATGAGCATCTTGCTGAAGAAGACGTTGAGCGGGGGAACTCCGATGAGGCTGAGCGTCGCGAGGGCGAAGAGCGCCGTTGTGAGGGGCATCTTTTTGCCAATCCCCGCGAGTTCGTCTATCTTTCTCGTCCCCGCGTGGTGTATGAAGGCTCCCACCGTGAGGAAGAGCATGCCCTTGGCTATCGCGTGGTTGACGGTGTGGTAGAGGAAAGCGGTCAGCGCCAGCTGGGTTCCTACTCCAAGCGCCATTACGAGGTATCCCATGTGGAGTATCGTCGAATACGCCACCAGCCTCTTCACGTCCTTCTGCACCACCATCATTATTGAGGATAGCAGGGCCGAAGCGGCTCCGAGGGTTAGGAGAACTACCGAAAGAGTTTTCCAGAACGGGAGGCTATAGAAAACCGTGTAAAGATAGCGCGCGAGTAGGTAAACACCTCCGCTGACGACGAGTCCGCTCAGCAGCGCCGAAACTGGCGAAGGTGCGGCCGAGTGCGCATATGGCAACCAGTAGTGACCTGGGAAGATTGCGCTCTTGACGATGACCATCGAGAGTGTCAGCGCGAAGAAAATCGCGAGGGCGAGCGTTGGCTCACCGAAGAGCTTAGTGGTTACGGGGAAGGAAATCCCGTGGAACTTGGCGCTTAAGTCGGCCATGTTGAGGGTTCCGAAGGAGGCGTAGATGAAGCCGAGGGCGAGGAAGTAGAGAGTAGTGGCCGTTGCACCGCTGATTCCGTACTTAAAGGCGCCTTCAACCGCCTCGCTCCTGCTCCTGTAAAAGCCCACGAGGGCGTAGGCGCTCGCTCCCGTGACCTCGAGCATGACGAAGGTGTTGAAGGCATCTCCAGTCATGAACAGGCCAATGAGTCCCGCCTCAAGGCCAAGGAGAGAGGTATAGAAGAACTCAATGCCGTGGTCGTGCGAAAGATACTCGACGGCGTAAATTCCCGCCATAAGGAAAAGGAAGGCCGTTAAAAGAACCAGGATTGCCCCCATTAAATCAACTTCGAGGACTATGCCGATTGGGGCTATCCAGTTGCCCAAGGCATATACCAAGGGCCCATTTGAGGAGTAGACCTCATTGAACAGCCACAGGGCGGATATGAACGTCGCCAACAGGCCCACCAAGGAATAGGCTATCACAACGCCCCTTCTCCTGCCCGTTATGAAGGCTATGAAGGGAAGGAAGAACGCAAAGCCGAGTGGGATAATCGGGACTATTCCGACCTCCATGCTATCACCTCAGTCGAAGATTTTCTTCGCGTAGTCCTCGAAGTAGGCAACCACGTTCTCCTTCACTTCCTTCTCGTCGAGCGTGGAAACGTCAATCCAGTGGACGTAGAGCCATTTCCCGTCGTCGCTTATGTCCACCACTACCGTTCCAGGCGTGTTGGTTATCGAGTTCGCAACGAGGACCTTTCCGTAGTCGTTCTCCACCTCAAGGGGAATCCTCACGATGCCCGGGTTGGCCTTGAGGGTGAAGACTCTCTTCGCGACGTCAATGTGCGTCTTGGTCTCCTCGATGAAGAAGTAGCGGAGGAAGTATATGACTGCGTAGAGCCACCTCTTCGGGGAGAAAAACTTGAGGTCGTTCTTCACGAGCCAGTGGCCGACGAGGAAGGAAACTACCAGCGCCACTATTGAGCCAGTAACTACGTCGTATTCGGTTGCAGAGCCCGTGTAAAACAGGTAGGTGGCGAGCACTATGAAGAACGTTGCGGGTGAAAATCTGAGCCTCATTCGCCCTCACCTCCTATTATCTCGGCTATGTCCCTGGCGTCAACCGTTCCGTGGAGGCGGTAGAACTGTATCGCGTATGTAGCGAGCAGGATGTTCATCGCCATCCCAATGACTATCGCCGTCAGAACAAGCGCCTGTGGGGTAGGGTCAACTGCCCTGCTGAGGAACTCCTCGAAAGTTATGTGTTCCTCATAGATGGGCGGGAATACCGGGAAAACGATGCGGTAGCCTATCAGGATGAAGAGCATGTTCACCGCGTCGCCCATAATGTTGAGCATGATGATTTTCTTAATCAGGTTGGAGCGGGTGACGACTCCGTAGATTCCGAGGAGTACCATGCCGAAGAGCGTCAGCGTGATGTAAGCCAGGAGAAGGTCAATCATTCACCTCCCCCCTGAGGACGGTCTTGAATATCCACTCCGAAACGCCGAGCACGAGGAACACAGTAAGGAAGCCGAAGGTCACCGCCAGGTACTCACCGACGTCGAGGTTGAAGAGGCCCATCTCGCCAGGCAGGAGGTTTATTTCGAGCACCTTACCGCCGTAGAGGAAGACTGGGGCGAGAACCGTTGCGAGGATTAAGGCCAGGCCGAGGGCATAGGCTGAGACCGTGTGCTTCACCGTGAGGCCCTTCCTCTCGAGGGTGAACTTGGAGAAGGCCGCGAAGAGGAGGAGCGAAGCGACCGCCATTGCCGAACCGCCCTGGAAGCCGCCTCCTGGCGTTAGATGCCCGTGGAGCGCTATCGAGGCCGAGATGGCCACTATCATTATCACGACGAGCTTCGTTATCGCCCTGACGATTAGGTCCATCTGCCTGTGTGGTTCCCTCGCTTCGAGCTCCTTCACGAGCTTCTCCTGCTCGTCCGTTAGTCTCAGCACGCTGAAGGCTCCCATAATCGCGAGGAAGAAGACGAAGGTCTCGAAGAGGGTATCGAAGCCTCTGTAATTCCACACTATCGCCGTAACCACCTCTGGGCTGTGGCTGGTCAGGCCCTCGTGGGCAAAGGAGTGGCTCAGGTAGAACTCGCCGAGGGGCCTGAGCTCGGCTCCTCCGAGGCCGAGGACGTTGGCGTAAACTAGAGCGTAAGCCATGAACAGGAACGCGAGCAGGAACGAGACAGCGACAATAACGTCCCTCTTCATTCTCCCACCTCGTAGCGCTCCGTTTTGCTTATGGCAAGGATTACGAGGGCTGTATAGGCTCCAACCGCTATGGCGAGGTAAGCCAGCACTATGTCAGGGGCCGCAAGGATGTAGAAGCCGAGGGCGAAGAAGGTTGACTGGACGGAGCTTAAAGCCAGGGCCTTTAGCAGGTCGTGCTCCTTCATTGCCAGGTAGCTGAAGACGAAGCCGAATGAAACGACTATCGCAAGGATTATCAGGTGGAGCTCAATCATCTCACCAGCCTCCTGAATGTGAATTTTGGCTCTTCCTCCTCACCTGGCAACTCCTCATGCTCGCGGACGAGCTCCGCAACGTCCTCCCTCTTTGGCAGGTCCTCCTCGAGCTGGTCAACGACAAGAGGAGGCTTCTTTCCGACCCTTCCGAAGTAAACCGCTGAAACGAGGGAGTGGGAGCCCGTGGGAGCTATAATCAGGATTAGCACTCCGACGGTGAACGCTATTCCAGCCATAAAGAACCTCTGGGAGCCGAGGGGGTGATAGACGAGCGCCACCAGTCCCGCACCGAAGACTGGCAACACAGCTCCTCCAATCGTCCCAACGGTGGCCGCGTGGGTTCTCATGTAGAAGTCGTTAAACCTGAGCAGGCCTATCGCCGCTATGAGGTCGTAGATGGCCCCGATGAGTATCGCGACCGAGCCGATGACGAAGATGATGTCCTCGATAATCATACCTCCACCTCCCCGTAGAGGACGTACTTGGTGTAGTAGATGTCCAGCATGAAGGCCCACAGGGCGAGGATTATCGCACCGCTCGCGAGCATTATGGACTTGAAGTAGATTCCCAGCACAACCATGAACGCCGCCATGTCGAAGGAGAGGCAGTCCACCGCGAGGATAATATCAGCGGTCGTGGGGCCTTTGATTGCCCGAACTCCATACAGGACGAAGGCGAGCGTGTAGATGACGGCCGCGAAGTAGAGGACGTCCAGGAACACGGCCTCAAAGTTCATGCGAACACCCCCAGGAGGATTATCAGGATGGCCATAGCTATGGCAAAGCCACCCATGAGCGCGTTCATGTCGAGGTTTCTGCTCTTGCCCCAGCGCGCGAGCCTTTCAACGGCCCTTATAAGGGGCATGAACATGGCCTCGTCGAGGTGCCTCACGGGGTAGTCGAGCGCGTCGTCGTAGTCCTTAATGATGGGCACCTCGTGCCTCGGAACGACCTTTATGATGGGGAGTATGCGTTTGAGGTAAAAGTCCTTGCCTGCCAAGAGGAAGTAGTCAGCCGTGAATCTGAGGATGTCGCCCATGTTGTAGAAGATGAGGAGTAGCTCGCTGACGCGCTCGGTTGGCATCTTTCCGATTTTCCAGCCGATGAAAGCCATTGCCACAAGCGTGACGAGTGCTATGAAAGAGCCCGGACTTCCGAGGAAGAGCTGGGATGCACTCTCGGGCAGGGGGTAGCCGAGTTCTTCGAGCGAACCCGTCAGCCAGGGGAGCAGGATAAACGGGAACACGGCCACGAGAAAGCTCACGAGCGAGACAGCTCCGGTGACGGCCCTTATCAGGAAGGGAACTTCCTCCGTCTCAACTTCCCTCTTGCAGATGAGCCTGTTTATCCTCCTGACCTGGATTATCGAGGCCAGCGGGAATATTCCGAGGAAGGCCACCGTGACGACCATCAGCCAGAGGAGGACGTTGGTCGTGCCCATTGAAGCCGTGTAGATGAGCCACTTGCTCACGAAGGCCGAGAGGGGTGGGACTCCAGCCATTGAGAGGACAGAGATTGTAACGAGGAGCGCTATAACGTGGCCCTTCAAGAGCTTCCTCATGGAGCAGATGTTCGGCTCCTCACCGTAGTGCTCTATCGCGCCGAGGCCAAAGAAGAATGCGCTCTTGTAGAGGGTCTGGTAGAGGACGTGGAGCAAAGCTCCGAGGAGGGCAACGGTTCCGAGGAAACTTCCCTTGAGAACGAGGGAACTACCGAGGGCGAAGTAGGCTATTCCAACGTCCATGACGCTGTGGTAGGCGAACTTGCGCTTGAGCCTGATTTCCCTGAAGGAGTAGAGCGTTGCGAAGGCCGTTAAGGTCCCGAGGAAGGCGACTGCATAGCCCAAGGCCTCTCCAGCGGGGAGGACAAAGTGGGCAACCCTGAGGAGCATGTAAACTCCAAGGGCCTCACCGAGGAGGAAGACAGGAACGAATGGGCTCGGGAGCGAGCGGTAGACCCTCGGAACCCAGACATGGAAGGGGAACGCCCCGCTCCTGACGAGTGAGGCCGAGAGGAAGAGGACGAGGAGGAACGCGGGCCTTACAGGAAGGTTCTCCAAGTTCTCGCGAAGGCCGTGGAAAGTCAGGTGGTGCAAATCGCCAACGGCGCCGTAAGCCAAGCCAGTCGCCATGAGGAGGGGGATTATTCCGAAGACCTGCGTGAGGACGAGGTAGCGCCATGTGGCCTTTCTTGAACCTCTCGTTTCAGAGGCGAGCACCATGACCGCGGTAAACACCGCAAAGAGCTCGTAGGCGAGAGTAAGTCTTTCAAGGTTGTCAGTTACAAGGAACAGGACAACAGATAGGAGCGCCATGTTGGTTGCCATCGCCAAAAACTTCTCGTTGCCCCTCACCTCATAGGAGAGCAGGTAGAGCGAGAGGGCCAGCGTTATGAAAGCCGTAACGAGCAGGAAAAGGGCTGAGATGGAGTCCACTCTAATCGTCGTCGGGAGGAATGGGATTATCTCACCTGAGAGACCGTTCAACCCCTCAATGGCGCTCATTAGGAGCGGGAAGGACGCGAGGAGGGTAACATAGTAGGCGCGTCTTCCTGAGGCGAGGCCAACGAGCGAAGCAATGAAGAGCAGTCCGAGGGCCAACTCCAGGACGTAGAGGCTCATGGTATCACCCCGTAGAAGGTTATCTCCTCGACGAGCGGGTAGGCAAGGTAAGCCGAGACCAGCGTCAGGACGATGAGGGTAACCAGAGAGGCCGTTATTATCGGGTGGGTTGGGGCTTTCTCGACGCTGGGCCTACCGAAGACGTTTCTCGTTATCCATTTGAGGCCGACCCAGAGGAAGACGGCCGAATCAGCCAGCACCATCAGTATCGGGAGCCAGGCCAAAGCGGAGACCCTGAGGAGGCTCAGGTTCGTTATCAGCTCGGCCTTGCTGAAGGCTATTCCCATCGGGGGAAGGCCCGCTAAACCGAGGAGTGCCACCGTCCACGCGAGGCCGTTTATCGGCAGAATTTGCCTGAGACCGCTTATCCGCCTCAGGTCGAGGGTTCCAAGGGAGTACGTGAAGGTTCCAGCGGTGAGGAAGGCAAGGCCCTTGACGAAGGCGTGGGTTGTCAGCTGGAACATCGCGGCTTTGAGGCCGACGTCGAAGCCCGGTGCTTTACTGGTCAGGCCGAGGACGGCGTAGGTCAGGCCAACGAACATTATTCCCGCCTCTGCCACCGTCGAGTATGCCAAAAGCCTCTTCGCGTCCTTCTGAACGGGATAGTTAAGTATCGGGATTAGGAGCGTGAGCGAGACCATCACGGCCATGAAATAGAAAATCCAGACTGGCAAGGGCCCTATGAACTGAATAACCCTCGCGACGAGATAGACGCCCATCTCAACCATCGCCGCGCCGTGGAGGAAAGCGCTCGCTGGAGTCGGCGCCTCCATAGCATCGGGAATCCACGAGTAGGTCGGGAACTGGGCGCTCTTGGTGTAGCCTGCTATGAGAAGAGCGAGGAAGAGCCAGGGCTTAACCTCTGGCGAGACCTTCGAGAGCGAGAACAAACTTAAATCGTGGAGCTGGGTGAGGCCGATGTAGATTGCCGTGTAGAAGCCTATCATTGCACCTACGTTCGGGATTATGAAGGCCTTGAAGCCGGCCCTCCTGCCTGCGGGAGTGTTGTAGAAGCTCACGACACCCCAGCAGGCAAGACCCATCAGCTCGAAGAAGATGAGCAGGCCGAGGAAGGTCGAGGAGTATATGAAGCCGAGGGTGGCACCTTCAAAGAGCGTCATCCAGGCGTAGAAGAGGCCCCTTCCCTTTCCTCCGGGATGGCCGACGTTTCTCTCGCTCATGTACTCGACGCCGTAGAACATGAATATGAAGCCAGCAACTGCAACGACCGTGCCTATCAAAACGCTCATGGGGTCTATTACTATCCCATAAACCTCACCGAACTGGGTGCTTTCGAGATAAGTGATGTGAATCATCTCTTCGTGGCCGAGGAGGTAAATGACGGCAACGCCGAGCTGAAGGAACATCGCCGTTATGAATGAGGTAAGCATTACCACGTCTGCTTTTCTCTCGTCGAGCCTGAAGAGGATTAACCCACCGATGAGAGGGACCGTGAACGCTAAGGTCGCGAGAAGGCCAATCATGACTGACCCCCCAGTCGGATTAAAATCCATTCGGTTTGTCTAACGAACCTTTTTAAAGTTTTTCGTTCATTCCCGAAAGGTATTTAGCCAAATGTCCATTATTTTTGTGAAACATGATAGGCTAGCCCCCCAGGAACGTTAACCCTTTCGAAGACGTTCTCAAAGTATCCGGAAACAAGCCTCACAACATCACTTCCATCAAAAGGAAGGTCTTCGATGAGCTTCAGCGCCTCTTTCACGTATTCTCTGGCTATTTTAAGAGATTCCTCAAACACACCCGCACTCACTATTCTCTCGAAGAGCTCGAGCAGGTTCTCTTCGCTCGGGTTCTTGAGGATTCTCTCGACGAGGGAGGAACCGTAGCGCTCGGTGTAGAGGATTAGCGGGAGGGTCGCCTTTCCGTTGAGCAAATCCTTGAAGCGGTCCTTCCCGGTTCCGGGGAAGTAATCGAGAACGTCGTCAATTATCTGGAACGCCCTTCCGACGAGCGTTCCGGCTTTGTCGAGCTCCATCCAGTAGGGCTTTTCGAGGTAGTATGGGGGAAGCGCAAAGGCGGCACCGAAAAGCCGACCAGTTTTTCCATCTATTATCTTCGAGGTCAAGGTGAATGCTCCCGCGCACGGCTTCCTGAAGGATTTCGCCTTTGACCATATCCTCAACGACTTTGGCAACGTAGTCCACCATCTCAGCCTTCTTTTTGGCTATAATCCTCAGCGCGCGGACGAAGAGGAAGTCACCACTGAGGACTGCAAGCTCCGGCCCCCAGCGCATGACGACGGTGGGGTTCCCTTTCGCGAAGCTGAGCGTTGGAACCGCTGAGGACATGCCCTATCCCGATGAGGGTTTCGATGTTGTTAGCATCGCATTCGGCATAGGGAACTTTTCCGAGAGAGAGCAGGCAATAAAGGAACTCCACCGAGTTCTGAAGCCCGGAGGAAAGCTCCTAATCCTTGAGTTCTCAAAAAAGCCCATCGCTCCTGGGAAGATAGCTTGGCTCTACACGAGAACTGTGGTTCCCATCATCGGGAAGCTGACGACGGGCAACGAGAAAGCCTACGAGCACCTCGTCAGCTCGATAGATGCCTTCCCCTCGCCGGAGGAACTTAGGGAGGAGTTCGAGGAGAGGGGCTTTAGGGCGAAAGGCCTCCGCTGGCTCTTCCCGAGGATAGCGTTTATTCTCGTTCTGGAGAGGACACCTCTGAGGGTCTAACTTCCCACTTGGCAGCTTCCTCCCTTGCGAGCTCCCGGAGTTCGTCGAAGAAGGAATTGAGCCCCATTACGTTAAGCCCGTACTTTTCAAGGGGTTTGTAACGGGAGGGTTCAGAGCTCACGAGAAGGGCGTTGTTCTCGATGGCCGTTACCCCTATGAGGATGTCGTCAAAAGATAGGAAAATACTCCGTTTTATAAGTCTCGCCTCAATCTCTATGGCCCGCAGGAGAAGTTCTTTCGTCGGATACACTATGGTGTAAGCTTCACCGAGGGCCCGAACTTCGTTTTCAAGGTCTTTGCCAAGGTAAGCTTTGCCAAGAAGATACGGATGAACGGTAAAGAAGGAAACCACTACCTGAAACTCCGCCAGGAGAAACTCCAGAAAGTCCCTGTTCCGCTTTCTGTTTATCTCAACGAACGCCTCTGGGTCAAAGGAGACTCTCTCAGGGAGCCTCTTCATCACCCTGTCCTCCCTTCTTCATATTTTTGATTATATTAAGTATGAGTTCAGCCTCCTCGTCGTCTATGCTAACGCTCTCGGCCTTCATGTCAAGCTCAACCCTGTGCCATGCCTGTATGAGCTTTTTTAGGACCTCATCATATGACCTGGCCTCAAGCCTGACCTTCAGCTTCTTTATCGCCTCCCACGTGTCTTCATCGACGGCTATCGTCTTCATCGTTTTCACCCGAGTCCGAACTTCTCCCTGAGTTCCCTGCTCACTCCGTTGTTCTCCACGATACTCCTATAAACTTTTACGCTTTCTTCCCTGGGTGTTCTCTCCTTGGTTATAAGGTCCACCTTGTAGAGACCAAACCTCATCCTGAACCCGAGGGCCCACTCGTAGTTGTCCGTGAGAGCCCAGTAGAGGTAGCCCCTCACGTCGTAGCCAGCCTCATGGGCCTCTTCAATCTTCGCCACGTGGCTTGCAATGTAGTAGGGCCTGAGTGCATCCGTTGAGTCCGCGATTCCATTTTCGGTTACATAAACAGGAACCCCATATCTGTTGGCTTCCTTTATCGAGTCATAAATCCCCTCGGGGTATATTTCCCAGCCGATATCGCTGACGGGTCTTCCATCAGCCGAGGAACTCCCTGGTCTGCAGGCGTAGCCGTGGTCGTGGACTCCCCTGAAGGTTATCAGTGGTATACTCGGGAACTTGGGCTCGGAATACCTGACGACCTCCCTCGTGTAGTAGTTAACGCCAATCCAGTCATTGCCCTTGAGGTGCTTGGCTTTGACAAAGGTCTCCCCATCGAACTCAATGTTGAGCTTGCCTTCGTGGATTGCATCGAAGAAGAGCCCGCTGTGGAAGTAGTTGTCGTTTTCCGCGGCTTTTAAGTCCTTCGGGTCATTGGGGTCGTGGGGATAGGCGACGCCTATGTTGTTATAGATTATCCCCACCTCTGCCTCAGAGCGGGAGTCCTTGTCGGCTTTCACCCTGTCAAACTTCTTTATCATCTTATAGGCCAGGGCATGAGCGTTTATCATGTTCAAGATTGCCAGTTTGGCCGCTTCGGGGTTCATAACTCCCGGAGGAAAGCCAGAATAAGGCGCGAGGTAGCCGAGTTCCACCACGACCATCGGCTCGTTGAAGGTGCTCCACATGTCAACGAGGTCGCCCAGTGCGTTGGCGATGTAAGCTGCGTACTTGGCAAACTCCACAACGCTTTCCTGACCGACCCATCCAATTCTACCGTTGGTAAGGGCTTTCTCCCTCGCCAGTATAGGGTCATGGAGCCACAGGGGGAGCGTGAAGTGATTTAGGTTTACGATGACCTTGAAACCCATTTCCCGGAGGTGCTCTATAACGCGCCGGTAGTAGGCAACCTCTTGCCGGTTGGCAATCTCATCGAGCTCTTCAAGGGTGTTCTTATTTATTTTGACGTCCTTAACGAGTCCGTAGCTGTCCCGTTCGACCTCAACGTCCACGAACCACGTCGGCCAGGGAAAAATCCTGCTCCATTCTATCCCTATTCTGTAAGCGTTAAGGCCGAGGTCTTTAGCCAAGAGGTGGTCCTTCACATAGAGTTCATAGTTGTTTATGCCCTCCTCAGGCAAATCACCGCTCACAAGTTCCCGCTTTATGTTGAATGGGTCTCTAACCCACTTCCACCAGTCGGTGTTCGGGTCAATGTTCCTCCTGAGCTTGTCGCCCATCTCGAACTGAAAACCGGACTGGGATACGCCCCAGAGAAAGTCTTCTGGTAGCATATATCAACCCCCACATATCTTTGCCTTCTATCCTTTATAAAGTTTGCCAGTTTTTATAACTTTTGCCCCAATTTTATAGCAAGACCCAAAGTTTTATAAATTTGAATCGCGTTTTTATAATCACAGACCCTCGGGGTCTGGGGTGGTGCACATGAGACGAATCCTCGGTTTGCTACTGGCAGTGTTGATAGTTTCGAGCCTCGGTGGATTCGCGGGCTATGCGCAGGCTGAGGAACTCCCGAGAAACGAAACACTCTACGTTGGCGGAGGCCTCTGGTCGCCACCGACCAACTTCAACCCCCTGAACCCGTCCCCAGTGACTGGAACTGTTGGCCTGCTCTACGAAACGCTTTTCACCTATGACCCGCTGAAGGACCAGCTCAAACCGTGGCTCGCTGAAGAGGGCAAGTGGATAAATGATAACACCTACGAGGTCAAGCTTAGAGAGGACCTCAAGTGGCAGGACGGAAAGCCACTCACTGCGGAGGACGTCAAGTTCACCTTTGAAATAGCAAGGAAGCACAAGGGTGTTTTCTTCTCGAACATCTGGTCATGGCTCAAGGAGGTTAAGGTCGTTGACGATAGAACCGTTGACTTCGTTTTCAGCGACCCACACTACACGGAGTGGAACTACTGGCTCTACATGATTCCAATCATACCCAAGCACATCTGGGAGAAGATTGACAACCCTGTGGACTACGCGAATAACGAAAATCCCGTCGGTTCCGGCATGTACAAGCTCTACAAGACCGACCAGATGAGGTGCATCTGGGTTAGGAACGACAACTGGTGGGGAATCAAGTACTTCGGAAAACCTGCCCCGAAGTACATCGTCTACGTCATAGTTTACAGCAACAACGTTGCCCTCACGATGCTCGTTAAGGGCGACCTTGACTGGAGCAACTTCTTCATCCCCGGCGTTCCCGATGTCAAGAGCAAGTACAAAATTGTAACCTGGTACGACAAGCCACCCTACCACCTCTCCGCTAACCTCGCGCTCCTCTTCCTCAACGATAACAAAACACCCTTTAACAACCCAGACTTCAGGAGGGCGATAGCCTACGCCATAAACCCGAAGGAGATAGCCCAGAGGGCCTCGCAGAACCAAGTTCTCCCAGCCGATCCGAGCGGTCTGCTTCCGCTACCTTCTCACCAGAAGATAAAGGCAGAAGACCTTATAAAGAAGTACGGCTGGAGCTACGATCCAGAGAAGGCCAACGAGATACTCGACAAGCTCGGTTATAAGGACGTCAACGGCGACGGCTTCCGCGAGTATCCGGATGGAAAGCCGATGAGGTTTACCATAATCGTCCCCTACGGCTGGACAGACTGGATGGAGATGGCGAGGATAATAAGCGACCAGCTCGCGGCCGTCGGGATAAGGGTTGACCCCAAGTTCCCGGACTTTGGCAAGTACTGGGACGACATAACCAAGGGAACCTTTGACATGGCCATAAACAACTTCGGAAGCTTCATATCCATAACTCCTTGGACATTCTACAACTGGATTCTCGACCCGAACGTTGCCCCAACTGGTGAACCTACTTACGGTGGCAACTGGGGCCGTTACAAGAACCCTGAAGTTGCAGAGCTCCTTACGGAGATAGCCAGGACAAAGACTCTGGAAGAGGCCAAACCCCTCTACCGCAAGTTACAGGAGATATGGCTCAAGGAAGTCCCGTACATACCGCTGATTTACAACGGTGCCTGGTATGAGGCAAGCCCCGCGCACTGGACCAACTGGCCCAGCGAGAAGAACCCCTACGCCTACCCGATAACGTGGCACAACTACTGGCAGCTCGGAGGAGCTCTTGTCCTCCTGAAGATAAAGCCGGTCACCGCGGGTGGCGGGGCAACCACACCAGCGAAGACTACTGAGTCAGCCAAGGGAAGCACCACACCGAGTCCCACAAGCAAGGATAAGGGCCTCTGCGGACCTGCCGCGCTCGTGGCACTTTCCCTCGTTCCAATAGTCCTATACAGGAGGCGCCGTTGAGCCTTTTCCTTTTTATTTCCCGGAGGTGTCGGTGTTGAGCGGAATCAGGAGATACCTCATCAGGAAAACATTCGTCTACGTCCTTACGTTCTTCTCGGCGGTCACGATAGACTGGCTTATCCCACGACTCATGCCTGGAAACCCCATCTCGATAATGATGTCCCGGTTTGCGAGCCTTCCCGAGGCTTCGAAATACATGTACAGCTATTTCATGGAGTCCTTTGGGCTGGATAAGCCCCTCTGGGTTCAGTACATAAACTTCTGGAAGGCAGTTCTCCACGGCGACCTCGGAATAAGCACGTATATGTATCCCAAACCGGTTGCGGATATAATAAAGGATGCCCTTCCCTATGATATTGCGATTCTTCTCCCCGCCATAACCCTGAGCTGGATTGTTGGAAACTGGCTCGGTGCAATCGCGGGTAAGAACAAAAAGCTGGACTCATTCCTCATGCCAGTCTTCTACTTCCTCACGGCTTCTCCATACTTCTGGTTCGCGATAGTCCTGGCCTACATTCTGGGCGCTAAGCTCGACCTCCTCCCCATCTCGGGCGCCTACAGCTACGGTATAATGCCGTCCCTGAGTCTCGAGTTCATAGTGGATTTCTTAAAGCACTGGATTCTTCCCTTCCTGAGCCTCTTCCTTGTAATGCTCGGGGGATGGGCAATTGGAATGCGCAACATGATAATCTATGAGGTAGAAGCGGACTACGTTCGCTACCTTGAGGCCCTTGGAGCAAGCGAAAAAACCCTGATGAAGCACGCCTTCAGGAACGCAATCCTGCCGCAGGTGACTGGTTTAGCTTTACAGCTTGGAACGATGGTCGCGGGAGCTCTAACGACCGAGATAGTCTTCTCTTATCCAGGAATAGGCTACATCCTGATGCAAGGAATACTCAACCAGGACTACTTCCTCATTCAGGGCTGTTTCTTGGTGATAGTCATAAGCGTCCTCGTGGCCAACTTCATCATCGACCTCCTCTACGCGGTCATAGACCCGAGGGTTAGATTCTCCTTCACGGAGGGGGAGTGAATGAAGAGTGAGAAACTCAGAATAGCCCTCAAAAACAGGAAGTTCAAAGTTGGAGTTGCCATCATAGTGTTCTTTGCACTCTTCGCCCTTATAGGTCCTTTAGTAACGCCCTTTGATCAGCTTGGTTATTATCCTGTCAAGCTTCACAAGATGCTCCTGCTTAAGAGGTCAACGCCCAACTTGCCTCCCATGAGTCACGACGTCATCTACGCCCCTGGAAGGGAGATAAACGTTACCCACTACCTCGGAACCGACAGCTTTGGCAGGGACCTCTACGCACAGGTTGTCTACGGCCTCAGAAACTCCCTTATAGTTGGCCTCATAGGAGGGGGAATCGCGACGTTCGTGGGTCTGACAATAGGATTCCTCGCAGGTTACAGGGGAGGCTGGACGGACGAGATACTCATGATGATCACGAACATAATGCTGGTAATACCAACGATGGCCCTGCTCATAATTATAGCGGCCTACATGTCCACCAGGGGCGTGATTATAGAGAGCATTATAATCGGCCTCACAGCCTGGCCCTGGACTGCGAGGGCAATCAGGGCCCAAACTCTCTCGCTCAAGAACAGGGAGTTCGTGCACCTGGCGAAACTTGCCGGCCTGAGCGACCTCAAGATAATCATCGGAGAGATACTCCCGAACATTACGTCCTACGTCTTCATGGTCTTCATCCTGCAGTTCGGAGGTGCCATCTTAGCGGCGATAGGCTTGGATTTCATCGGCCTCGGTCCAACGAGAGGAATCTCCCTCGGCATAATCCTCCAGAACGCGGTTCTATGGAACGCGATAAACCTTGGGTACTGGTGGTGGGCGATTCCACCGGGACTCATAATAGCGCTCTTCATAACGGGGCTCTACTTCGTGAACATCGGGCTGGAGGAGGTCTTCAACCCGCGCCTCAGGAGGGAGTGAAATGGCAATGCTCACCGTTGAAGACCTTAAAATCTACTACTCAACACCCCTCGGCCACGTCAAGGCCGTTGACGGCGTTTCCTTTGAGGTTAAAGAAGGAGAAGTCTTCGGAATAGCCGGCGAAAGCGGTTGCGGAAAATCAACACTCGTTCACTCCCTCATCCTGAGAAAACCCCCGATGGTGCACATGGGTGGCAGAGCCCTCTTCAAGGGCAAAGACCTCATGACTCTCTCTCCGGAAGAATCCAAAAAAATCAGGTACACAGAACTCTCAATCATCCCCCAGTACGCGATGAACGCCCTCAATCCGACTAAGAAAATCAAGGACATCGTGTGGGACTTAGCTAAGGAGCACGGCTACACCGACAGGGAGGAGGTTGAAAAGCTCCTCCGTGAGAGGCTATCGATGGTCAAACTATCGCCGAAGGTAGCTGACATGTACCCCGTCGAGCTGAGCGGTGGAATGAGGCAGAGAGCCACAATGGTCGTTTCGACCCTCCTCAACCCCGATTTACTCATCGCGGACGAGGTCACCTCTGCCTTAGACGTGACAACCCAGCGCGTCGTCATCGAGCTCCTCCACCACTTCATGAAAGAAGGCATTGTAAAATCCATCATTTTCGTCACACACGACCTGGCGTTGCTCGACAAGATTGCAGACAGAGTCATGATCCTCTACGCTGGGAAAGTCGTCGAGATAGGTTCGACGGAGGAAGTCATCAACAACCCGGCTCACCCCTACACCCGGCTCCTTATAAACTCCCTGCCGAGGATGGGGGTGCAGTACAAGAAGCAGAAGCTCAAGGGGATTCCCGGCTACCCGATTAGTTTGCTCAACCCGCCGAAGGGCTGTCGCTTCTACACGCGCTGTCCCTACGCCCTCGACAAGTGCCCGAGCGAAGAGCCGAAGCTCGTGAAGGTTGGGAACGAGCATTACGCGGCCTGCCATCTCCTCGGGGGTGAAAGCCAATGAGCGAACTTTTAAAAGTCGAGCATCTGACCAAAATCTTCACCTCAGGTTTCATCGGTGGCTTTGAGATTCGCGCGGTTGATGACGTCAGCTTTACCATCAAGAAGGGCGAGATTGTCTCGCTTGTCGGCGAGAGTGGTAGTGGAAAAACGACGATTGGGAAGTTGATTCTCCGTTTGATCCAGCCAACGAGCGGGAGGATTCTCTTCGAAGGTAAGGACATCCTTCAGATGAGCAAGAAGGAGTTAAGGGAGAACTACTACCGCCAGGTTCAGGCTGTCTTCCAGGATCCATTCGCCAGCTTCAACCCCCTCCACCCAGTAGACAGGGCCTTCGACCTAATCTCTGAGTCGTATCTTACCGATGTGAGCCGGGATGAAAGGAAGGAGCTTGTCAGGGATGCACTGCGTCAGATTGGCCTCAACCCTGATGAGGTGCTGGGCAAGTTTCCGCACCAGCTCAGCGGGGGCCAGCTCCAGAGGATTCTCATTGCGAGGGCTTTACTGCTGAAGCCCAAGCTCCTCATTGCGGACGAGATTGTCTCGATGCTCGATGCTTCAACGAGGATTGATGTTCTAAACTTACTTGGCGACTTCAGGGACAAGTACGGGACCTCGGTTCTCTTCGTTACCCACGATTTGGCTCTGGGCTACTACATCAGCGACACGACGATTATTATGTACAGGGGAACGATAGTGGAGATGGGGGACACTGAGAAGGTCTTCCAAAATCCGCTCCACCCCTATACCCGAATGCTTCTTGAGAGTGTGCCGGATTTGAACGTGAAGTGGGAGTTCAAAGGAATCGAGCCGGAAAAGGAGGAGGGAACCGTTTATTCTCTCCAGGGCTGTCGCTATGCGCCGAGATGTCCCAGGGCTACAAGACTCTGCTTTGTCAGGAGGCCTGAACTTATAGAGTTCGAGAAGAACCACTGGGTTGCATGTCACTTTTATTACTAATCGAGTCACAGCCGCTGGCCATGGCAACCACCCGCCTCCTTTTTATTTCTTTTTGGCCTTTAAAGCTCAGACGGTCCTGTTAGATCTTTCCTCTTCGATTGCTCCTCAACAGAGCTCTTGAGCTGTTCGTTCAAAGCTTTGAGCATCTTATCGCTCAGCATGATATTACCTCATTTGTTATTGTCTTCGAACTTTATAAGTTTACATATCGAACTTTCAAACTGATCCGTCAGAGTGAATGTATTAGAGCATTCCCTTGGCAGTTCTCTAAAAATCCACCTTTGTGTAATCAAAATGCCAATTTCTCCCCGAAAAATTCGGGGAAAGATGGTATGGCGAAGACGACCTTTGAGGAGGAGATTTACCTTAGGGCATTGACAGGAAGGCTCGTTGGAAAGGCCCTGGCTGACCTTGGCCTCAACAAAGTTACCGTCGTTGCCAGCAGGAACATAATCTGCTCCAGCATAGCGACCGCAACCGAAGCGACCTTCATAACCCTCAGCGGGGGCGTTACCTGCCACTTCCTTGCCGAGAAGGACGTCCCTGGGGCTTTCGTCGTCCACGTCAGGATTTTCGCCGCTGGAGGTCTTGCCGAGGCCCTCAAGGACGAGAAGATTAGGGAGTACCTGAGCAAGAAGGACCTCTTCGTCTACACCGTTGGCTTCGACGAGGACAAGTCTACGTCAACAAGATACTCCTCGACGGCGAGGGGCTCAAGCTCGAGAAGCTCGCCGAGTACCAGGTCACCCTTGAACACGCCGACCTGCTCAACCGCTCGCTGAAGGACAGGAGCGTTACCTTCGCCTGATTTCCCGGCTTTTTACTCCCCATTTTTGTCCCATAAGGCCTTTAAACGCATAACGGTACTCTTCTCGGTGTTGCTATGAAGGTTAAAATGAAAATCTTCAAAGTGCCGAGGGAGCCAGGGGCGGGAGGAACGATAATCCTTGCCATGATTGGTGGCTTACTCCTCAGCGGTGCCGACCTGAGGGGCTGGCTAATCGGTCTCGCCGTCGCTCTGTTAACGTTCTTCACCTTCGACTACGCCTTTGACTCCTATCGAGCATGGAAGATGAAGGACATGGCCATCGCGCTGGGACTCAACGGTCTGGCGTACCTCCTCCCCGCGCTCTACTGGGGGACGGTTAATGAGCTCCTAATTCCCCTCACCATCGTCGGCGTCCTCTTCACCCTTCACTTCGCTTTCTCCCGCGCCAAGGGCTGGAAGAACCCGGTAACGTATGCGCTCGGCAACCTCCTACCTGCTGTCCCGGCCCTCTTCGCTCCGGCCGTGGCGGGCAAGCCTTTCACTGACAGGGTCCTCGTCTTCTGGTTCCTCCTGGCTTACTACGGGGCAATCGGAGCGGCCTACGTCGAGACGAAGCTCGCCTTCAGGAAGTTCCCGCGAAAGTACCCGCTCATGGCGTGGCTTCCTGCATTCATTGTCCTCCTTTACAACCCATACCTTGTGGTAGCCCTCATCGAGCCAACGGTCAGGCTCGTGAGAAACCTGAAGGACACCACCTACGTGGCCAGGATAGAGGACATCAAAAAGCTTGGTTGGAGCGTCTTCAGGAGTGTGATGCTCCTCTACGTCCTAACGCTGGCGGTACTCTACCTGACGTGAGGGCCATGCCCTTCAATCCAGCCTTTGCAGGAAGTCTCGACAACTCAGAGAGGAGGGTCGTCCGAGGTAGATACCCAAAAAGAGCTACCTAACGTCCAAGATAAACTCAAAACAAAGAAATACAAGGAGTTCAAGGAGGCACCAAGACAATCAAGATATTTAACATTTCCCTCCTCTCGGAGAGTATAATACCGGGGCGAAGCGGTTAAATACCTGTGGACTTCAATACTAACGGGTGAAAAAATGGAGATAGTTATACCCGATGACGTTCTTGTATCCATCAAGCTCCCAAAGGCAGAGATGGAGAGAGAGCTGAAGCTGGAGCTAGCGCTGATTCTCTACTCAAAGGGTGCCATTTCCCTCGGAAAGGCGGCGAAGCTGGCCGAACTTACAAAGAGAGAGTTTTTGGAGGAGCTTGCGAGGCGAAAAATCCCGAGGCACTACACTGAGAGAGAGCTAGAGGAGGATTTGGACTTTGCCCGTGGTTAGCAACTCCACTCCCCTGATTCACCTCGCCAAAATCGGCAGGCTCGACCTTTTGAGGAAGTTCTTTGGAGAGGTGTTCATTCCCAAGGCCGTTTACAGGGAGTGCGTCCTTGAGGGGAAGGGTTCAAAGGACGCTGAGCTCATTGAAAAGGCCGACTGGATTAAAGTTGTGGAAATAAAGGATGAGACACTCAAGAAGTCGCTTATGCTCGAGCTGGACGAGGGGGAGAGCGAGGCGATAGTTTTATCCCTTGAGATGAATGCAGATTTGCTTCTCATTGATGATTATGACGGCAGGGAAGTTGCGAGGGCACTGGGACTAAAGGTTACCGGAACGATTGGCGTCCTGCTGAGGGCGAAGTTTCGGGAAAAGATCCCCAGTTTGAGGGTGGAGCTTGAAAAGCTAAAAGAAACCGGCTTCTGGCTGAGCGAAGGGCTTTACAAAAGAATTTTGGAGGAGGCTGGAGAGGGTTAAGTTTCTTTTGCCTTCTTCATGCCGATTTCGACGCCCTTGGCGATGGCCTCTTGGATCATTTGGAGTTTTTCGAATTCTTTGACCTTTCGGCGATAATAAAGGTACACTATAAATACTATTCCAGAAACTGTCTGCCAGAGACCAACCATTTTCAAAAAGTCAGCATCTAGTGTATCGAAGTATGCAACGGTATGAAGGACCGCTAAAGCTTGGGACATCAGGAATATGTACAAGGCAGTCTCAGAATTTGTTCTTGCTCCTATGTAGTCGTCATTCCCGGGATAAAGTTTCCGATATTTTTCATAGACATAATCATGGATAACAGCCAATACTGCAAGGGGCATCATAATAAACAATATGTCTAGTGTCTAGTAACCCTAAAATGTACCACCAGCCCATTTCCCTCCTCCCGGAGGGTATAATATCTGGAGAAGAGCCGTTACGAAAACCAAAGCTCTCCTCTCCCGCGTGAAAACTCTTTTATCCAGAAAACAGAACTAAGAGTGGTGATAGTTATGGTGAACGTCAGGGTAGAAAAGCTCTGTAACGACCCCGAAATTTACATCATCAGGGTCGATGATGACGAGATTAAGTACTTCGAGGCGGCCTGGTACATCCCCGAGGGGATAACCTATAACGCGTACCTCGTCAAGCTCGACGGGGCCAACGTCCTCGTTGACCTGACGAAGGCCGATTACACCGACCTTTTCCTCGAAGAGCTTAAGAAGCTCGTGGACCCCAAGGAAATAACCCACGTAATCCTTAACCACACTGAGCCAGACCACAGCGGTGCCCTTCCAGCGTTCCTTGAAGCAAACGGCCACAGGGCCCAGCTCATAGGGACGGCCTTCGCGAGGAACCTGCTCGAGGGCTTCTACGGGAAAGACGTCGTGAAAAACTTCAAGGTCGTTAAGGACAACGAAGAGCTCAGCATCGGCGGAAAGATTTTCCGCTTCATAACGATTCCCTGGGTTCACTGGCCAGACAGCATGATAACCTACCTCGTCGAGGACAAAATCATCTTCGGTTGCGACGCTGGCGGCGGTTACTCAATTCCAGAGACGATAGACGACAGCGACGAGGAGGTCGTAAAGCGCTACCTGCCCTACGTTACCAAGTACATCGTCACGGTTATCGGTCACTACCACAAGTACATCGTCCAGAGCATTAACAAGCTCAAGAAGCTCGGCATAGTCGAGGAGGCTAAGATGATTCTCCCAGGACACGGCCTGGCCTGGTGCAAGAACCCAAAAAGGATATTCGAGTTCTACGAACGCGTTGGGGCCGGAGTCCCCGAGAAGGACAAGGTTCTCGTCATCTACGACTCGATGTACGGCTTCGTTGAGCGGAGAATAGAAATCGTTATTGACGAGCTTAAGAAGCTCGGAAAGAAGCCCGTCGTTTACCGCTTCACCGACAGGGAAGCCCCCGCCGTCAGCGACATCCTCGGCGAGGTTCCAAGTGCTGAAGCTTTAATCATCGGCGCCTCGACCTACGAGGCCGAAATACACCCGAGGATACGCTACACGCTCCTCGAGATACTCGACAAGGCCAACTACGAGAAGCCCGTCCTAATCGTCGGAGCATACGGCTGGGGCGGGGTTGCAGGAAGGAAGATAGAGACGCTGATAACGAGGAGCAAGTTTGACCATGTAGCTACCGTCGAGAGCAAGGGAATGCCAACCGAGGAGGACAAAGCAAAGCTGAGGGAAGCCGTCAGGAAGCTCGTCGAGTGGGCTTCGTGATTTCAGCTTCTCTTTCTCTTCTCAACGGCTTTACTCCCCTCAGGTTCGAAAAGTGTTATATACTTCCGCTTCCATCTTGATATGGTGTTTTCATGCCCGTTGAGAGAACTATGACCAGGAAGTTTTTGGAGGATGCCTTCGCTGGCGAAAGCATGGCCCACATGAAGTACCTGATTTTTGCCGAGCAGGCCGAGGAGGAGGGCTTTCCGAAGGTTGCCAAGCTCTTTAGGGCGATAGCCTACGCGGAGTTCGTCCACGCGAAGAACCACTTCATAGCTTTAGGCAAGCTCGGGAAGACCGAGGAGAACCTGAAGGAAGCCATAGCGGGCGAGACCTTCGAGGTCGAGGAGATGTACCCCGTTTACAAGAACTCCGCCGAGTTCCAGGGTGAGAAGGAGGCCGTTAGGAGCACCCACTACGCCCTTGAGGCCGAGAAGCTCCACGCCGAGCTTTACGAGAAGGCCAAAGAAAGCGTTGCTAAGGGCGAGGATATCGAGGTGAAGAGGGTCTACATCTGCCCGGTCTGCGGGTACACGGCGGTCGACGAGGCCCCTGAGCGCTGTCCCGTGTGCGGTCTGCCGGGCGACAAGTTCGTGGTCTTCGAGTAATTCCTTCGCTTTTCCGTTTCACAGGTTTGAACCACAAACCTTATAAGGCCGAAGTGCCAACAGCAGAATGGTGAAAGAAGTGGCAAAGTGGAGATGCATAATCTGTGGATACCTCTACGATGAGGACGAGGGCGACCCTGACAACGGGATAGAGCCCGGAACCAGGTTTGAAGACCTTCCCGAGGATTGGGTCTGCCCGCTCTGCGGTGCGCCCAAGGACCAGTTTGAAAAGATAGAGTGAGGTGGTTGAGATGCTGAGCGAAACCATAAAGAGTGGAGACTGGAAGGGGGAGAAGCACGTCCCCGTTATAGAGTACGAGAAGGAGGGCGACCTCGTCAAGGTCGAGGTCAGCGTCGGCAAGGAGATACCGCACCCGAACACCCCGGAGCACCACATCGCTTGGATTGAGCTGTACTTCCACCCCGAGGGGGAGAACTTCCCGATTCTCGTCGGCAGGGCCGAGTTCAGCAACCACAGCGACCCGCTGACCGAGCCGAGGGCGGTCTTCTTCTTCAAGACCCAGAAGAAGGGCAAGCTCTACGCCCTCAGCTACTGCAACATCCACGGCCTCTGGGAGAACGAGGTCGCGCTCGAGTGAGCTTTCTTTTTCCGCCCCAACCCCCGTTATTTTTCTCCCGAGAGCTGGAACGTCACGTTTTTCCAGTTTTCGAACCATTCCTGAGCGTAGCCTTCTAGGGTGCGCACGTACTTAACGTCTCGTACGCATACCATAACCGTCACGTTTTCAGGGCTCTTGAAGAGCTCCACGTGGTATCTTATAACCTCGTCGCCGGAGAGAGCAAGAAGGGACTGAAACGGGCCCCAGAATGTCATTGACTCGTACTTTTGCCCAACTTTAATGCCATCAACGTAAACCCCGGCCCCGCAGAAGTTCCCGGGAACCTTGATGAGAACGTCCACGACCGCAGGGGAACCAGATGTACTCCAGTAAACGGCAACACCATTTGAGCGCGCCGAGCCATCGTAGCTCGGGAAGGGAACATTGAAGAGAACCGGTGAGAGAATCAGGGAGGCCACGAAAACCGCAAGGACCTTCCTCTTTGAGAAGTTGAAGGGAACGTCCTTCCTGGCGGCTAGGGGCAGATTCCAATAGGAGTAGGCCTCCACGAGGCGGGCGATGCTCATTAAAACGAGACCAATCAAGACAGGGAACAGCAGGGCACCGACGAGATACAGATTCCCGACTAGGTTAAAGTTCAGCCCCCCTGTGGACTCCGCGAACAGGCCCATCCTGAGTCTATAAACGAGCGCGCTGGCAACAAAGGCAGGATACGCCGGCGCCAGTAAGTTAATGAGCTTGTAAATGTCCCACGAGGGTTTGAGTAGGACCCACTTCGGGCTCCAGCTAAGGAGGAAGATGGCAACTAGGAATAGAGCCGTCTCAAGCAGGAACAGCTTCAGAGGTCTTGAGTCAACGTCCACGCTCCAGAGGTAGAGACCAATCAGGTAAACCACGAGCCCGAGTCCAAAGGCTATAAGCGAGAAAAGGCCGAAGAGATTGGACAGCACCATCAGCAGACTCCCGGCCAGCAGGTATTCCCTGCCACCAACCGGAGCAAACTTTCCTTTAACTGTCACTAATATCGCCAATAAAACTTTGAGTTTTAACACTTAAAGCTTTTGGGTAAGGTTTAAAGGCCTAACGCCACAGTTTTCTATGGTTGAGAATTATGGATTCGTACTCTCTTGTGATGTCCATCGATGGACCCCTCGTCCTTGCCGGGGTTTTTCTCACGTGGCACCTGACGAGGCTCGTCGAGCGGAACAGACTTGGAAAAGAGAAGTTATCCCATTTGATACTTGCAGGAGGTTTAATAACGGCGTTCGGCTTTACGGGCCATATGGTTGGCCTCAACGTCTCCCTCCTCGTAATATTTGGGCCCGCGCTTATAGTTCATGCCCTCTCTATGAGCGGTCTCGTTGGAGCAAAGCTTGAGATGCTTGCCCAAATTGCCTTGATGGTTCTCTCAATAGGTCTGAGCGAGGACCCTCGGAACTACGTTTTTTTGATGTTCTCGGATATCTCCCTGCTCCTCCTTATGGATGCTGTGGCCTTCTACTCGAACTCGCCGAAGAAACCCGCCTCAATGGCCCGCCTGTCCGCGTGGCTTCTCGTGGCCTTTACCTTAGTGAACGCGGTTTACTACCGCTCCCTGCCGGCGCTCCTGCTCTACACGGCTTCCGTGTCGCTGTGGATAACCGCGTTGCTCCTCTCGTATCCCCCAGCCAAGGCTCTCACATCTGCCCAGGAAGGCTTATAACTGACCATTCGAAGGGGGAATCGGTGAGAGAAATGAAGGTTTACAGTCCAGACAGAGAGTGGCCCGAGCCATACAGGGCAGTGATTGAGGAGCTGAAGAAAATAACCGACCCGGTTACCGGTGGTGACATTCTCGATTCTGGGGTTGTGGCGGGCCTTGAGGTCACCGACGACACGCTCAAAATCTGGCTTCGCTTCGAGAGCCATGCCGAGTACAACATCATAGGCGAGAGCCCCATAGCGTACTCCAAGATAATCGGCGACATAATGGAGCGGTTTGCACTGGTCAAGTTCGACAACGTTTACGTCTATGACCTCGGGAACAACGTTGTTGGAAAGTTCGAGAACAGAAAGGGCTACAGGCCTGAAGATATCTCAGGAGAGAGGGTTTGAATGCCCCTCCTGGACTTTTTACGGCCCAAAAAGAGGTCGGAGCCGGGTCCGAGGAAGGACATGCCCGAAGAAGTCAGGCGCGTTGTGAAGTTGCTTGAGATGGTTAATGACCCTGAGACGGGCTTAAACATCGTCGAGGAGGGCCTCGTCTATGGCCTCACCGTTGAAGGAAAGCGCGTCGAGGTCTTTCTCCTCATGGCCCGCTCAACTCCAGAGTGCCATTTCTGCCAGATGCTGGCGATGAACGTCCAGAGGAAGATACTGGGAGAGATAGTTTCGATTCTCAAAGCGGAAGGATTTAACACCGTGAAGGTGTATAACGAACTTGGACTGCTTTTAGCGGAGGGATGATGTATGGTTCCGCCGAACTCGACGAGGGCCACTACTACAACCTCAAGGCAGAGTAC